>ENA-UZXB01000996-UZXB01000996.1-metagenome-genome-assembly--contig:-Day-2-1m-contig-996_pt1 | contig 91123 bp, 81 predicted proteins | sample MGYA00260339_ERZ794899 | MGnify/ENA metagenome assembly ERZ794899 | reverse complement strand
CCTGTTAACTGACGAATTTGTTCTTTAGAACCCCTTGCACCAGAATCTAGCATCATGTATACTGAGTTAAATCCTTGTTGATCCTCACGTAAACGCTTCATAGATAACTCAGTTAAATCGTTATTGGTTCTACCCCAAATATCAATTACCTGATTGTAACGCTCTTTTTGCGTTAACATACCCATGTTATAATTTCCTACAATTGCATCTACCTCTACATTGGCAGCAGCAATCATAGACTGTTTTTCTTTAGGAATAATAATATCCCCTAATGAGAATGATAAACCACCTTGGAAGGCAAATTTATATCCCATATTTTTTATCTGATCTAAGAAATCTCCTGTTGTAGGAATATCTGTAGCTTTTAAAATACCACCAATAATTCCACGTAAATTTTTCTTAGTTAATACCTCGTTAATATAGCCAGCTTTCGCAGGAACAACTTCATTAAATAAAACTCTACCAACAGTAGTTTTTATAATTTTTCTGACTTGCTCTCCGTTTTCATCAACGTCGTAAGTTCTTACTTTAATTCCGGCATTTAAATCGACTTTCTCTTCGTTAAAAGCAATAGTTACTTCCTCTGGAGAATAGAAAGTTAATCCCTCCCCTTTGATAGGTACTTCTGGAGTAGAAATTCTCTCTTTTGTCATGTAGTATAAACCAAGTACCATATCTTGAGAAGGTACGGTAACTGGAGCACCATTTGCAGGGTTTAATATATTATGAGAAGCTAACATTAAAATTTGTGCTTCTAAAATAGCCTCTGGCCCAAGTGGCAAGTGAACAGCCATCTGATCCCCATCAAAATCCGCATTAAAGGCAGAACATGCAAGTGGATGTAACTGAATTGCTTTACCCTCAATTAATTTTGGTTGAAATGCTTGTATACCAAGTCTGTGTAAAGTAGGAGCCCTGTTTAATAAAACTGGATGTCCTTTAATTACATTTTCTAAAATGTCCCAAACAACTGGTTCTTTTCTATCTATAATTTTCTTTGCAGATTTAACTGTTTTTACAATTCCTCTTTCGATTAGCTTTCTAATCACAAATGGCTTGTAAAGTTCAGCTGCCATATCTTTTGGGATACCACATTCTGAAAGTTTTAATTCTGGTCCTACAACAATTACGGAACGTGCCGAATAATCTACACGTTTTCCTAATAAATTCTGACGGAAACGCCCTTGTTTACCTTTTAATGAATCCGATAAAGATTTTAAAGGTCTGTTAGATTCGGTTTTTACTGCAGATGATTTTCGTGTGTTATCAAATAATGAATCTACTGATTCTTGTAACATACGTTTTTCATTACGTAAAATAACCTCAGGAGCTTTTATCTCAACCAATCTTTTTAAACGATTGTTTCTGATAATAACTCTTCTGTATAAATCATTTAAATCTGAAGTAGCAAAACGCCCCCCATCTAATGGAACTAATGGTCTCAATTCTGGTGGAATCACCGGAACTGCTTTCATTATCATCCATTCAGGATGATTTTCTCTGTTCTTTTGAGAATCTCTAAATGCTTCAACAACATTTAAACGCTTTAAAGCCTCAGTTTTACGTTGTTTAGACGTTTCTGTATTTGCTTTATGTCTTAACTCAAAAGATAATTTTTCTAAATCGATACGTGCTAATAAATCAATTAGACACTCAGCTCCCATTTTAGCGATAAACTTGTTTGGGTCACTATCATCTAAGTATTGGTTATCTTGTGGTAACTCGTCAGCAATATCTAAATATTCTTCCTCAGTTAAGAAATCCATTTTTTGCAACGGTTCTCCCTCTACATTCTTTGCAATACCTGGCTGAATTACTACATAACGTTCGTAGTAAATAATCATATCTAACTTCTTAGATGGTAAACCTAAAAGATATCCCATTTTGTTAGGTAATGATCTAAAATACCAGATATGTGCTACTGGAACCACTAAATTAATGTGACCAACTCTGTCTCTACGTACTTTCTTTTCTGTAACTTCTACACCACATCTATCACAAACGATACCTTTATAGCGAATTCTTTTGTACTTTCCACAAGCACACTCGTAATCCTTAACAGGACCGAAAATACGCTCACAAAATAAACCATCTCTTTCTGGTTTGTGTGTACGGTAATTTATTGTTTCTGGTTTTAAAACTTCACCTTTAGAGATTTCTAAAATAGCTTCTGGTGATGATAAACCAATTGAGATTTTATTAAACTTTTTTACAGTGTACTTTTCTTGTTTTCTTGCCATGTTTATGGATTCGAATTAAAATTGTAAAAATGGTCTCAAAGAGACTTATAAATAAATGACTACAAGAAGTAGAATAAAATCTACTTCTTGCATCAATTTTGTTATTCTTCTAATCTAACGTCTAAACCTAAACCTTTAAGTTCATGCATTAACACATTAAATGATTCTGGTAAACCTGGTTCTGGCATAGCTTCACCTTTAACAATACTTTCATATGTTTTAGCTCTACCCATAACATCATCTGATTTTACAGTTAAGATTTCTCTTAGGATACTTGATGCACCGTATGCCTCTAGTGCCCAAACTTCCATCTCTCCAAAACGTTGACCACCAAATTGTGCTTTACCACCCAAAGGTTGCTGAGTAATTAAAGAATAAGGACCAATAGAACGCGCATGCATTTTATCTTCAATCATGTGTCCTAACTTAATCATATAAATGATTCCAACTGTTGCCGGTTGATCGAAACGTTTTCCTGTTCCTCCATCATATAAATAAGTATGACCGAATCTAGGAACACCTGCATCATCTGTAATACTATTAATCTGATCTAAAGATGCTCCATCAAAAATTGGTGTTGCATATTTAGTTCCTAATTTTTGACCTGCCCATCCAAGAACAGTCTCATAAATCTGACCAATATTCATACGAGAAGGTACACCCAAAGGATTTAAAACGATGTCCACCGGAGTTCCGTCTTCTAAGAAAGGCATATCTTCTGCTCTTACAATACGAGCAACAATACCTTTATTACCATGACGTCCCGCCATTTTATCACCTACTTTTAATTTACGTTTCTTTGCTATATAAATTTTAGCAAGTTTTAAAATACCAGCTGGTAATTCATCACCTACTGAAATTGTAAATTTTTGACGTCGTAAAGAACCTTGTAAATCATTTACTTTAATTTTGTAGTTGTGAACTAATTCACCCACAGAACTATTTAATTCTTTATCTGTTGTCCAAGCTCCTGTTAAATGTACATAGTCATCTACAGAATTTAACATTTTAAGTGTATATTTTTTTCCTTTTGGTAAAACCTCTTCACCCAAATCATTATAAACACCTTGTGATGTCTTTCCACTGATAAGTGTAAATAACTTGTCAATTAAAGTATCTTTTAAGCTTTCAAACTTAGAAACAAAAGAAGATTCTAAAGTAGCAACTGCTTCCTTATCTCTCAATCTCTTATTTTTATCTTTTAGAGCTCTTTTAAATAACTTTTTATCAATTACTACACCTCTTAATGATGCAGAGGCTTTCAATGATGCATCTTTTACATCTCCCGCTTTATCACCAAAAATTGCGCGCAATAATTTTTCTTCCGGAGTTGGATCAGATTCTCCTTTAGGAGTAATTTTTCCAATTAGTATATCACCAGGATTTACCTCAGCTCCAATTCTAATCATTCCATTCTCATCTAAATCTTTAGTCGCTTCCTCAGAAACGTTTGGAATGTCATTCGTCAATTCTTCGACACCTAATTTTGTATCTCTTACATCTAAAGAATATTCATCAATATGAATAGATGTAAATATATCCTCACGAACTACTTTTTCAGAAATTACAATTGCATCCTCAAAGTTATACCCTTTCCAAGGCATAAAGGCTACTTTCATATTTCTACCTAAAGCTAGCTCACCTTTTTGTGTTGCATAACCTTCACAAAGAACTTGACCCTCACTTACTCTGTCACCTATTTCAATAATTGGTTTTAAGTTAATGTTTGTTCCTTGATTTGTTTTTCTAAACTTAATTAAATTGTAAGATACTTCATCCGAATCAAAACTAACTAGTTTCTCGTCTTCTGTTCTATCGTATTTAATTATAATTTTATTTGCATCTACATAAGTAACTATACCTGCACCTTCTGCATTGATTAAAATACGTGAATCTTTAGCTACTCTGCGTTCTAAACCTGTACCCACAATTGGAGACTCTGGTCTTAACAAAGGAACTGCTTGACGCATCATGTTCGATCCCATTAATGCACGGTTGGCATCATCATGCTCTAAGAAAGGAATTAATGACGCAGAAATAGATGCAATCTGATTTGGAGCGACGTCCATCAAATTAATATCATTTGGAGATACTACTGGGAAATCTCCCTCTTCACGTGCAATAACTCTATCTAAAACAATAGCACCATCTTCCTTTAACTGTAAATTAGATTGGGCAGTTTTCATACCTTCCTCTTCTTCAGCACTTAAATAAATAGGCTCCTCTTTAGATACAACACCGTCCGAAACCTTTCTATATGGAGTTTCGATAAAACCTAAATTATTCACTTTTGCAAAAACAGCTAAAGATGAAATTAAACCAATATTTGGTCCCTCAGGTGTTTCAATTGGACATAAACGACCATAATGAGTATAGTGAACATCACGAACCTCGAAACCAGCTCTTTCTCTTGATAAACCACCAGGTCCAAGTGCAGATAATCTACGCTTGTGAGTAATTTCTGCTAATGGATTTGTTTGATCCATAAACTGAGATAACTGGTTAGTACCAAAGAACGAGTTTATTACAGATGATAATGTTTTCGCATTAATCAAATCGATTGGGGTAAACACCTCGTTGTCACGCACATTCATACGTTCACGAATTGTTCGTGCCATACGAGCCAAACCAACACCAAACTGGCTTGCTAATTGCTCACCAACAGTTCTTACACGTCTATTTGACAAGTGATCGATATCATCAACCTCTGCTTTAGAATTGATTAACTCAATTAAATACTTGATAATTGTAATTATATCTAATTTAGTTAATACCTTTTGATCAATTGGTTCATCCAACTGAAGTTTGGTATTCATTCTAAAACGACCAACTTCACCTAAATTATATCTTTGTTCAGAAAAGAATAACTTATCTATAATACCCCTTGCAGTCTCCTCATCTGGCGGTTCTGCATTACGAAGTTGTCTATAAATATGCTCTACTGCTTCTTTTTCTGAATTGGTAGGATCTTTTTGTAATGTATTGTGTATAATAGCATAGTCCGCCATATCGTTATCTTCTTTATGAAGTAAAACGGTTTTAGCACCAGCTTCTATAATTTCATCAATATGTTCTTTATCTAAGATAGTATCACGATCTAAAATAATTTCATTTCTTTCAATAGATACAACCTCACCTGTATCTTCATCTACGAAATCTTCATGCCAAGTTTTTAAAACTCTTGCGGCTAATTTACGACCTAATACTTTTTTTAATCCTGCTTTAGAGACCTTTACCTCTTCTGCAAGGTCAAAAATTTCTAAAATATCTTTATCTCTTTCAAAACCAATAGCTCTGAACAATGTTGTTACAGGTAATTTTTTCTTTCTATCAATATAAGCATACATTACTTGATTGATATCGGTAGCGAATTCTATCCAAGAACCTTTAAAAGGAATTACCCTTGCTGAATATAATTTTGTACCGTTTGCATGGAAAGATTGTCCAAAGAATACACCTGGTGATCTGTGTAACTGTGAAACTACAACACGCTCTGCACCGTTAATCACAAAAGTACCGGAGTTAGTCATATAAGGAATTGTACCAAGATAAACATCTTGCACAATAGTTTCGAAATCTTCATGTTCTGGATCTGTACAGTACAGTTTTAAACGTGCTTTTAAGGGCACACTGTGCGTAAGACCTCTCTCGATACATTCTTGTATAGAATATCTAGGAGGGTCTACAAAGTAGTCTAAGAATTCTAAAACAAATTGGTTTCTTGTATCTGTAATTGGAAAGTTATCCATGAAGGTTTTATACAAACCTTCTTCACCTCTTTCTTCTGCCTTTGTTTGAAGTTGGAAAAAATCTTGGAAAGATTTTACCTGAATATCCAAAAAGTCTGGATACTCCTTAATCATTTGAGAAGTAGCGAAGTTGATTCTTTCTGTAGTGTTTTTCGTTGCCAAAAGAGAATATTTTTTTGATTAAAATCTGAATAAATATAAAAACGAATATATACACAAAATGGTTTAGGTCTAAAAACTAACGTTTTTAGTACCTAAACCTAAATTTGTTTTCCCATATTTCAATTTTCTCGAAATACAGGAGTAATATCTTACTTAAGCTCTACCTCAGCTCCAGCTTCTTCTAAAGATTTCTTAAGACCTTCTGCCTCATCTTTAGTTACACCTTCTTTTACTGCTGCTGGAGCACTATCTACGATACCCTTAGCTTCTTTTAATCCTAAACCAGTTAATTCTTTAACTAATTTAACAACTGCTAATTTAGAAGAACCTGCTGCTTTTAAAATTACATCAAATTCAGTTTGCTCATCTGCTGCTTCTCCTGCCGCTGCTGGACCTGCTACTGCTACTGCAGCTGCTGCTGGCTCAATACCGTACTCATCTTTTAAAATAGTAGCTAATTCACTAACTTCTTTTACTGTTAAGTTAACTAATTGCTCTGCGAAATCTTTTAATTCTGCCATTTTAATTGTTTTAAAAATTCTGTTTATTATAGTTTATTTGTGCGCGTAATTATTTTTCAGATAAAGTTTTAATAATACCTGAAAGTGTTTGACCACCTGATTGTAATGCCGAAATAACATTCTTCGCTGGTGATTGTAATAATCCGATGATTTCTCCAATTAACTCTTCTTTCGATTTAATATCTACTAAAGTATCTAATTGATCATCTCCAATGTATACAGATTCTTCTGCAAATGCACCTTTTAATATAGGTCTATCTTTAGTTTTCTTTCTGAATTCCTTGATTAATTTTGCTGGAGCATTAGCTGCTTCCGCAATCATCATAGAAGTATTACCCTTTAATACTGATGATAAGTCTCCAAATTCTTTATCTGAAGCTTCCATTGCTTTTGCAAGTAGAGTATTTTTAACAACTGATAACTGAACATCAGCTTTAAAGCATTCTCTACGCAAATTAGATGTCGCTTGTGCATCTAACCCTGATATATCTGCTAAATATAAAGTATTTGTCCCTGCTAATACTGCTGTTAAATCTTCTATTACTTGTGATTTCTCTTCTCTAGTCATGATTATAAGTTTTAACGTATTAAACAGTTTTAACCTCAACCGCAATACTAGGACTCATAGTACTAGACATAAAGACGCTTTTTACATACGACCCTTTTGCTGTTGTTGGTTTCAATTTAATAATAGTTTGTATTAACTCGTTTGCATTTTCCTCAATTTGTTTAGCATCAAAAGATACCTTACCAATTGCAGCATGTACAATACCTGTCTTATCAACTTTAAAGTCAATCTTACCTGCTTTTACATCCTTTACTGCTTTTGCAACATCCATCGTTACTGTACCTGTCTTTGGATTAGGCATTAAACCTCTTGGACCTAAAACTCTTCCTAATGGACCTAATTTTCCCATAACGCTTGGCATGGTAATAATCACATCCACATCTGTCCATCCTCCTTTAATTTTTTGAAGGTACTCATCTAACCCAACATAATCTGCACCTGCTGCTGTAGCTTCTGCTTCTTTGTCTGGAGTTACTAATGCTAAAACTTTTACATCTTTTCCTGTTCCGTGAGGAAGTGTTACAACTCCACGAACCATTTGGTTTGCTTTACGAGGATCAACACCTAAACGTATTGCTAGATCTACCGATGCATCAAACTTTACATTAGTAATGTCTTTGACTAGCGCTGAAGCTGCAGATAAATCATAAGATTTAGAGCTATCCACTTTTGCGTAAGCTTCCTTTTGCTTTTTTGTTAATTTTGCCATTTTACTACTTTTTATAAAGTTTATGCTGGAGCATCTCCTTTTACTGTTAATCCCATAGAACGTGCTGTACCTGCAATCATGCGCATTGCTGAAGAAACTTTAAAGGCATTTAAATCTACCATTTTATCTTCTGCAATCACTTTAATCTGATCCCAAGTAACTGATGCTACTTTCTTTCTGTTTGGTTCTCCTGAACCTTTTTTAATTTTGGCCGCTTCTAGTAACTGAACTGCTGCAGGAGGAGTTTTTACAAGAAAATCAAATGATTTATCTTTGAAAACAGTAATAACAACAGGTAAAACTTTACCTTGCTTGTCTTGCGTTCTTGCATTAAACTGTTTACAGAACTCCATAATNNCTTGTAACTTAACTACTTTACTAACTTCTTTTGCCATTTTAAAATGTTTAATGATTTGTTTTCGTTTTGGAAGCTTAAAAACAAATCGTTATATATAATATTTGTGTAACAATTATATCTTTTGTACTTGCATATAGCTTAACTCTAATGGTGTTTTTCTTCCGAATATTTTAACCATTACCTCAAGTTTACGCTTTTCTTCATTCACTTTTTCAATAACTCCATCAAACCCATTAAAAGGTCCGTCAACAACCTTTACAGTTTCACCCGTATTGAAAGGGATTGCAATATTTTCATCTTGAATTGAAAGTTCATCAACCTTACCTAACATTCTATTTACCTCCGATTTTCTCATAGGAACAGGTTCACCACCTTTTGTTTCTCCTAAAAAACCGATAACACCAGTAATTCCCTTGATAACGTGAGGAACTTCTCCTGAAAGATTAGCCTCAACCATCACATAACCAGGAAAAAAAGCTTTTTCTCTATGCACTTTTTTACCGCTCCTCATCTGTACCACTTTTTCTGTAGGTACAATCACTTGGCTCACATAGTCAGACAAACCAACACGTGATATTTCAGTTTCAATATAAGATTTTACCTTATTTTCTTGTCCACCTATGGCTCTTACAACATACCATTTCATTACTGAATCAGTTGCCATAATTAATTAGATTTAAACATTCCAAAAAAGTTATCTAATCCAGTTTGAAAAACATAATCTATTCCCGCTACTGCTAATGCGAAAATAATTGTAAAAACCGCTACAGTTACCGTTGTTTTCTGAGCATCTTCTTTAGATATCCACGTCATATGGTTACTTAATTCGTCAAAAGAATCTTTGATATATTGTATAAAGTTCATATTACTTTTTATGTTTTGTTGCACGGGCGGAGAGATTCGAACTCCCGACAGCTGGTTTTGGAGACCAGTGCTCTACCACTGAACTACGCCCGTTTCTTATTCATTGATAAAGGCATTCCGTTAAAAACGGAACACCCTTATAGTTTATTATTAAAAAACTAAAAATTAATTAGTCTAATAATTCAGTTACTTGACCTGCACCAACAGTTCTACCTCCTTCACGGATTGCAAAACGTAAACCAACATTTAATGCGATTGGTTGATGTAAATCTACCGTTATTGTTAAGTTATCACCTGGCATTACCATTTCAACTCCATCAGGTAAATTAATTGTACCTGTAACATCCGTAGTTCTTACATAGAACTGAGGACGGTAGTTATTATGGAATGGAGTGTGACGCCCACCTTCTTCTTTCTTTAGAACATATACCTCTGCTTTGAACTTAGCATGAGGAGTTACAGAATTTGGCTTACAAATTACCATACCTCTTTTAATATCTTCTTTTGCAACACCTCTTAATAAGATACCTGCATTATCTCCAGCCTCACCTCTATCAAGTATTTGACGAAACATTTCGATACCTGTTATTGTAGAAGCCATTTTTTCAGCTCCCATACCAATAATATCTACAGCATCACCCGTATTAGCTATTCCTGTTTCAATACGACCAGTTGCTACAGTACCACGACCAGTAATAGAAAATACATCCTCAATTGGCATTAAGAAATCTTTATCAACCTCTCTTAGTGGTTCTTCAATCCAAGCATCAACAGCTTGCATCAACTCCATTACTGAATCAACCCACTTCTGCTCACCATTTAATGCACCTAAAGCTGAACCAGCTATAACAGGTCCATTGTCACCATCATACTCGTAAAAAGAAAGCAACTCTCTTACCTCCATATCAACCAATTCAAGCAACTCTTCATCATCAACCATATCCACTTTATTCATGAATACAACGATACGAGGAATACCAACCTGACGACCTAATAAGATATGCTCTCTTGTCTGTGGCATTGGACCATCCGTAGCAGCAACAACCAAAATAGCACCGTCCATTTGAGCAGCACCAGTAACCATATTTTTTACATAATCCGCGTGACCTGGACAGTCAACGTGCGCATAATGACGATTTGCTGTTTGATACTCTACATGCGAAGTGTTAATTGTAATACCTCTTTCTTTCTCTTCAGGAGCATTGTCGATTTGATCAAAATCTTTTGCTTCTGATAATCCTGCATCAGCTAATACTTTTGTAATAGCAGCAGTTAAAGTTGTTTTACCGTGATCTACGTGTCCGATAGTACCAATGTTTAAGTGTGGTTTCGAACGGTCAAAAGTTCCTTTTGCCATGATTATTAATTTTAATTCTTAGTTTAAATATATTTACTCTATTAAATACTTATAAAATGAGCCAGCGATGAGACTTGAACTCACGACCTCATCCCTACCAAGGATGCGCTCTACCAACTGAGCTACACCGGCTTGTTGATACTTTTTTTTGAGCGAAAGACCGGGTTCGAACCGGCGACATTCAGCTTGGAAGGCTGACGCTCTACCAACTGAGCTACTTTCGCAATGTATAAATTTGTGGGGAGAGCAGGATTCGAACCTGCGAAGACGTAGTCAACGGAGTTACAGTCCGTCCTCGTTGGCCGCTTGAGTATCTCCCCTTAAACCTATTATTTCAATGAACAAAATTACCTAAGTAATTTCTCGTTTTTTTGAGCCGATGGAGGGACTCGAACCCACGACCTGCTGATTACAAATCAGCTGCTCTAGCCAGCTGAGCTACATCGGCTTTTGATGTAAAAAAACAACCCGCTTTTTCAAACGGATTGCAAATGTATAAAGTTTTTTTTCATTTCAAAAACTTTTTTTAATCTTTTTTTTAATTTTATGAAATAATAGAATCTCTGTGTCTTTCTTTCGATCTTTTTAATTGTCTTTTTAAGTTATCAACCGCAGAATTAATACCTTCTTCAAAGGTTCTTGCCTCTCTTTTTACAATTAACTCACTTCCTGGTATATTAATTTTTATTTCTGTTAATTTATTTTCTTTGTCACTAATATTGAGCACTTTTAAAAAAACTTCTGCATCAACAATCTTATCATGATACTTGACTAATCCTAAAACTTTTTCATCGGCATAAATTATAAGTTTCTTATCTGCATTAAAATTTACTGACTGAGTGAATACTTTCATACTTTAATCTTTTTTTGAACCCCTAGGGTGAGCTTTGTTATAAACTTTTTTTAAAACATCAAGACTATTTTGAGTATAGACTTGTGTTGACGCTAAAGAGGAATGCCCTAGCAAATCTTTAACTGAATTTAAATCTGCACCCTCATTTAAAAGATGTGTTGCGAAAGAATGCCTTAAGATATGGGGGCTTCTTTTTTCTTTGGAGGATACCTGACCAAAATAGTGATTTATAATTCTATAAACAAGAGTTTCATAAATTTTGTTTCCTTTTTCTGTAATAAATAACTCCTCTAAACCAATTTCAAATTCTTTTTTTAAATCTAAATATCTTTTTAAGGTTTGAATAACAGACCCCAATAAAGGAACAAACCTCTCTTTATTTCGTTTACCTAGAATTTTAATTGTTTTATCTGAAAAACTAACATCTCTTTGTTTAATGTTAATCAACTCCGATCTTCTCATACCTGTCGAGTAAAATAACTCTACAATTAACCTATTCCTTAAAGATTCAAAATCATCATTCGTATCTTTATCTATGTGATTAATGACAGTATTTATTTCTTTGAAGGAAAATGGAACTTGTATTCTTTTTTCAATTTTCAAGGATTTGTGTTTAGAAAGAGGATTGTGATCTATTTGTTTTGTTTTTTGCAAAAACGTAAAAAAAGATTTTAAAGCACTTACTTTTCTGTTGACTGACCTGTTTGACACTTTGAGATTAACCAGACTCACTATCCAATTTCTGATCTGCGAATAATGAACCTCTATTAAATTTTCTTGAGCATATTCCGTCACCAAAAACTTTCTGAATGACTGTAAATCGTTTTTGTATGCAGCAATCGTGTGTACGGAGTATTTTTTCTCTAAATCTAAGTATTCTAGAAAAGCGTCAACCAATTTTAAATATTTTAGTATAAATTTACAAAAAAAAGCATAAAAAAACTCGTATTGATAAATCAATACGAGTCTATGTTTAGAATAATAAGCTATCTCTAACCTACTTCTTCTTGTGTTCTTAATTTCTGAACGTAAGAAGCTTTAATCCTTTGCGCTCTGTTTGCTATAGAAGGTTTCGTGAAATTCTTTCTTGAACGCAAGTTTTTCATCGTTTTAGTACGATCAAATTTTCTTTTGTAACGCTTTAAAGCTCTATCAATGTTCTCTCCTTCTTTAATTGGAATAATTAACATAAGTTGGCACCTCCTCTCACAATCTCTTAATATTTTTGAATAGTTTTTAAACTATTAGTTCTATTTTTTGGATTGCAAATGTAGTTACAAAATATGAACTAGCAAGCAATAATTACGATATATTTTTAACAAGCTATTTTTTGAATGGAATTGAAACGAAATCCTTTTTGTTTATTTTTAAAACAAATAAAGCACGACGCCTAATCGTAAAGCACTAAAGAAGTATTAGGTAACTTTTTTGTATTCTTTCTTATCGATTACCATTTTTGCAATTATTTCTTTTAAAATTTCTGAAGTTCCCCCTCCTATAGGTCCTAACCTACTATCTCTCAGTAAACGTGCCATAGGATATTCTTCCATATAACCATATCCACCTAACATTTGTAATGCTTCATAGATAACTTCATCAGCCATTTTTGTAGAAAGTAGTTTAGACATACTTGCCTCCTTCACTACATAATGGCCATCATTTAATCGTTTTGTAATTGAATAATTATACTCTTTACACATATCAATTCTACTTGCCATTTCAGCAATTTTATGTCGTAAGGCCTGAAATTGATCTAAAGATTTACCAAATGCAGTTCGTTCATTCATATAGTTCACCGCATAGTCCATTGCAAATTCAGCTCTGGCGTGTGCATTTACCCCCATGATTAAACGCTCTAAAGCAAAGTGTTGCATTATATACGGAAAGCCTTTTCCTTCTTCTCCCAATAGATTAGTTTCTGAAATCTCTACATTATCGAAAGCAATCTCTCCCGTATCTGAAGCTTTCCAACCCAACTTATCTAACTTGGTAGCTGAGATTCCTTTAGCCTCTCTATCAACAATAAACAAACTTATTCCTTTATATTTTTCTGAGGAATCTGTTTTTGCAGCAACTATTAAATAATCTGAATAAACACCATTTGTTATAAATGTTTTTGAACCGTTTAATACGTATTTGTCTCCTTTTTTCACTGCTGTAGAGCGCATACCTGCAACATCACTACCTCCAAAAGGCTCTGTAATACACAAACACCCAACCATATCTCCCTCTACACTGGGAATTAAATATTTTTCTTTTTGTTCATGATTGCCTTCTTTATTTAAGTGTGTCATCGCTAAATATTCATGCGCCCAAATTGCTGCTGCAAAACCGCAAGAATTAATTTTTTGCATTTCTTCTAGAAAGATAACCGTATAAAACAAATCTAAATCTAATCCTCCGTATTCTTCAGGAGTGGATAGACCAAAATACCCCATTTCTCCAAATTTTTTCCATATGAAACGCTCAATAGTTCCTGTTTTCTCCCATTTATCTATATGCGGAACAACTTCTTTTTGTAAAAAATCTTTGAAACTTGTACGAAAAACTTCGTGTTCTTCTGTGAAATACATGCTGTTCATTAGGCTTGTAATTTGTTTATTTATTCAGCCAACAAATATAACACTATTCTATCATACAACTCTAATGGAAAATCTTTGATGTTTTTTAATTCTGCGATATCTTGCAATTCTGCAACCTCATCTCTATACTCAAAAATCATTTTGCAAAGCTTGTAATCTATGTAGGGATTTTTGAGTAATTGTTTGAATTCTAATGTATTTATATTTTCCTTTTTAATGAAAGGTTTTGTTTCAATCTTAAAAACAGATAAAACTCTATCGGCTACTTCTTTTTCTAAACCCCAGATTTCATACAATTGATTATTATAAGAAAAACCTTGTAATTTAGAACGATACTTAATAATTCTCTCAGAAAATGCAGAGCCAATTCCGTTTATAGTTTTAAAATCTTCTGCAGTAGCTTTATTGATATTCGTGGTGCTTATTTTATGTTTAGAAAATCTTGGTTTATCAGTTTTATTGTAATTAAAATTTCGACTAGTATTTTTTTGCTGATTATGTTTTGTAACCCAATCCGGAAATTTGAAATAAGGAGAAATTTTACTGAGTAAGCTGTCTGAAACTTTCGTTATATTTTGAAATTCTTTTTTTGAATTTATAAACTTATTAGATTTTCTAAATATTAAAAGCCTATCAATTTCTTCTAAAGACATCCCTAATTGCTCACCTCTGTAATCATTAATGTAATTTGGATTGAATGGATAAATCTTAGGTTTTCTATTTTCAATTTGAATTAGTCTTAAACTATCTATTTGCTGTTGAAAAGCTAAAATTTCTGGACTATTAGTTTCAATAATTTCATCTTGAGCAAAAACGTCTGTAAAAATTAAGACCTGAAACGTAAAGATTATGGTGCATAAAACAAAAATCCCATTTCTTTGGTTTTTATTATACCAGAAATGGGATTTAAATATTTTCATTTTTTTCTTTTTAGCTTTTTATGGCCTCAAGATAACGTTTTAATTGCTTTTTAACAACAGGAAATAAGAAGTACAATCCTACCATATTAGGGAATACCATAGCAAAAATCATGGCATCTGAAAATGCCCAAATTGAATTCATACTTGCTGAAGCTCCAATAATTACAAATAATAAGAATAATAACTTGTAAGCCATATCTGCCGCTTTACCTCTACCAAATAAAAATTTCCACGATTGTAGTCCATAATAAGACCAAGAAATCATTGTAGAAACTGCAAACAAAACAACTGCTAATGTTAAGAAAACATTAGAATAAGGTATATATTGTGCAAAAGCTTTTGAGGTAATTCCCGCTCCTTCATATGAAACTCCATCAATTAAAACAGCACCAGCTCCATCTCCTCCGTATTGAAAAATTGTTGCTCCTGAGGCATCTCCACCAAAATTAAAGATTATAATTACCAATGCAGTCATAGTACAAATTACAACTGTATCTATAAATGGTTCTAATAATGCAACTAAACCTTCAGATGCTGAATATTTAGTTTTCACTGCTGAATGTGCGATTGATGCAGACCCTGCACCTGCCTCATTTGAAAACGCAGCTCTTTTAAACCCTACCAGTAACACTCCAATAACTCCTCCAACTCCGATAGCCGTTGGATTAAAAGCTTCTTTTAAAATTAAAGAAAATGCATCATCTATTAATGAAAAATTCGCTCCTAGAATATAAAGGCATGCTAATAAATACAATAATGCCATAAATGGTACTACTTTTTCTGTTACCGAAGCAATTCTTTTAATTCCTCCAATAATTATAATACCCACAACAATCGCCATAATAACTCCAATCCAAAATCCAGCTCCAGTACTTTCAAGCCCCATTAACTCTTTCAAAACAACAGTTGCTTGGTTGGATTGAGCAGCATTACCTCCTCCAAATGATCCACCAATACAGAAAATAGCAAAAATTACAGCCATTATTTTTCCAAATACTTCAAAACCTCTCTCTTTTAACCCTTTACTAATGTAGTACATCGGACCGCCATAAACAGTCCCATCTTCTCCCACATCTCTGTACTGAACTCCCAGTGTACATTCAACAAACTTTGTAGACATCCCAAGAAAACCACAGACCACCATCCAAAAGGTAGCTCCTGGCCCACCAAGAGCAATTGCCAATGCAACTCCGGCTATATTACCATTCCCTACTGTTCCTGAAACTGCCGTAGCCAATGCTTGGAAGTGAGTAACTTCACCTTCGTTACTTTCATCTTTAATTGTATCTGCTATATCTCCATCTACAGCTAGCTCTGGATTAACTGAAGCATGGTCTAGCTCATCGTATTTCCCTCTAACAACGTTAATTGCCGTTTTAAAGTGAAAAATATTAGGAAATTTAAAATAAATGGTAAAAAACAATGCACTACCAACTAATAAAAGTAACACAAAAGGAACATTTATTCCTGCAATTGGTATCGTAAAGAATATTACTTCACTAAAGAAATCTGATATTGGCTTAAAAGCTTCATCTATTTGTTTATCTAATCCCTTTTCTTTTGCAAATGTTATAATTGGTAATACTAAAAGCAACAGTGAAAGAAGTTTTTTCTTCATAATACGTAGTTTGTTCGATTTAAGTTAACTGACGCGCAATATCATAAAAAATTGGGCTTTCAACAAGTTTTAAGCGTTAAAACTAATTTTTATGTTAAGCTTTGTCTAAATCTTTGCAAAGATTCTTTAAAAGATTCTGGATAGAATTCCAAAACCCTATTTGTCTTTGATAAATCAAAACCCGTTTTGGCTGGTCTTGGCGCAGTTTGATTTAAAATTGATGTAGAAATTGGTTTTATTAATTTTTTATCTAAAAGAAATACATCTGCAATTTGTTGTACTATTTCATAAACGCTTAATAATTCATTTGATGAGATATTATAAATTCCTCTTGCTTTTTTATCCAAAGTAATTTTACAAGCCAACGCCAAATCTTCAACATAAGTGGGTGACCTATATTGATCATTTACTATTGTAATTTCTTTTCCTTTTTCTAGCATACTTTTTACCCAAAGAACAATATTACTCCTACTCATATCATATACTTTTCCAAAAACTAAAATAGTTCTTAAAATGGTGTAGTCAATTTTAGAGTTTATTAAAACCTCTTCAGATTTCAATTTAGACAGTCCATAATAACTCAATGGGTTTGGCACATCTGTTTCTTTATAATTTCCTTTAATTCCATCAAAAATAAAATCCGTAGAAAGATGAATTAAATGAGCATTTATATTATCTGAAATTTCTGCTAACCACTCAACTACAGATACATTTAACAAATCACATGCTTGCTTATCAACCTCACAGTCATCAACTTGGGTCATTGCTGCAGTATTAATGATAAAGTTTGGCTCGATTTCTAATAATATTTCTTTCAAATTTTTCTCATTTGTGATATCAATAGATACATAAGAAAAATCGTCTCTTCCACTTCTATTTTCTCCCCGAGAAAAACCAATAACTTTATACACATCTTTTTCTTTAAGTAATAAATTTATTAAGGATTGACCTAACAATCCATTACTACCTGTAACAACCACTTTTACCATTTACTTTAAAATATAATTTGTTATTTCTGGCTTTAAAAATCACTACTGATTAAAACAATTGTCTTAATTTGATTATTTGCTCTGGTCTTCCTAAAACTATTAAACGAGATCCTTCAATTAAAATACAATCTGCTTCCGGGTTTATAATATACTCTTGATTAGGCTTAACAAAACCAATAACCGTACAACCGGTTTCTTTTCTTAAATCTAAATCTAAAATTGTTTTATTAATGTACATTTTAGGCAAGTCATCTACAGCAATTTCCTCTAAATTTGCTGTAGTTTCGCCCTCTATAGTTAACCTATCTACAAATTCAATCACATCTGGAGTAACGACTAACGACGCCATGTGATCACCACCCAATTTGTCTGGCATAATAACATTACTTGCGCCCGCTATTTTTAATTTACTGTAAGAAGACTCGTTTGAAGCCCTACTTATTACTTTACATTTTTTATTTAACTGACTTGCGGTCAGTACCACAAACAAGTTATTGGCATCAGAAGGCAAAGCAGTAATTAAATTAGACGCGTTCTTTATACCTGCCCGAAGTAAAGTTTCATCTATAGTCGCATCTCCGGTAATATTCAAAATCCCTTGAGCGTCTAAAGCTTCCGTTCTTTCTTTCTTTTCCTCAACGACTACAAACTTTTTATTGTAATTTTTTAATTTTAAAATTGCCTGTCTTCCGTTTCTCCCATAACCACAAACGATGGTATGTCCTTTTAAATTTGCAATTTGTTTTTCCACTTTTCTTTGCTTAAAATGTTCAAATAATCTACCACTTACTAAATATTCTGAAAAAGCTGAGACAGCGTAACCAAAAACAGTAATACTCGTTAAAATTAAAAATATTGTAAAAACTTTCTCTTCTGGCGAGAATGGTCTTAACTCACCAAATCCTACGGTTGTTACCGTTATTACAGTCATATACAATGCATCTACAAAAGTATATTGAGAGAGCAGCATATACCCAATTGTTCCTATTGACAAAATAGTCACAACTAAAAATAATGTTTTATTTATTTTAGATTCTAGTACCTTTATCTTCATAGACTACAAGTCAAATACTGAGCTTCTTTTAGTGTATATTTTATCTTTTAACTTTAATAAAAATGCGAAGGTTAAATAAAAACCAAAAGACAAACCAACTGTAAAAAAAGTAAAATAAATAAAAAACAAACGCACGTTTAATGCTCTCATACCTATTCTGTCTGCTAATCTTGATGAAACATGAAATCCATTTCTTTCAAAAAAATGTCGAATACTATCAATCATTTATTACTAAAATATTTAAATGCAAGATAGTATTTTATGATTTGATAGCACCACAATTTAAACATCTGTTTTTATCATAATTTCATTTTAATAGAAAGTTTTATGTCAAAAGCATGAAACAATCCACCTTTGATTAAAATAGGATTCTTTAACTTTGTCTTTTTCTGAAAAAAACTAATTTGAAAGACCAAGAACACATAGAAGTTTACGGAGCAAGAGCCCATAATTTAAAAAATATTGATGTAAAAATTCCTCGCGAAAAACTAGTTGTCATTACTGGTCTGAGCGGAAGTGGAAAATCATCCTTAGCCTTCGATACCATATACGCTGAAGGGCAGAGGCGTTATATTGAAACATTTTCTGCATATGCAAGACAATTTTTAGGTGGCTTAGAAAGACCCGATGTTGATAAAATTGATGGCCTTTCTCCGGTAATTTCAATAGAACAGAAAACCACAAATAAAAGCCCTCGATCTACAGTTGGTACTATTACTGAAATTTACGATTTTTTAAGATTACTGTTTGCAAGATCTGCAGATGCCTACTCCTACAATTCAGGAGAAAAAATGGTAAGTTATTCTGACGAACAAATCAGGCAACTCATTTTAAAAGATTTTGAGAATAAAAAAGTCGCTGTTCTAGCACCTTTAATTAAATCTAGAAAAGGGCATTATCGTGAACTTTTTGAACAAATCTCTAAACAAGGTTTTTTACGGGTCAGAATTGATGGAGAAATTAAAGAAATAAAAAAAGGAATGCGTTTAGACAGATACAAAACGCATGACATTGAAGTTGTAATTGATAGACTTCTAATCAATGAATCAGTAGAGAAACGTTTAGAGGAAACCATAAAAACAGCTTTATATTCGGGAAATAACATTATGATGGTTATTGATATTGAAAACAATAAACCCCGTTATTTTAGTAGAGAATTAATGTGTCCAACTTCTGGCATTGCCTACCCAAATCCAGAACCAAATAATTTTTCTTTTAATTCTCCAAAAGGTGCATGTGACAAGTGCAATGGATTGGGTGTTACAAACGAAATCAATTTAAAAAAAGTAATTCCAGATTACACAGTTTCTATACAAAATGGAGGAATTACCCCTTTAGGTGTGCAAAAAAGTAGCTGGATTTTTAAACAAATAGAAAATATTGCTGAACGTTATAAATTCAAATTAACGGATACAATTAAAAGCATTCCAAAAGAGGCTTTAGATATCATTTTAAATGGCGGTAATGAATCTTTTGAAATTAAATCTAAAACCGTTGGAGTAACCAGAAATTACAAAATAGATTTTGAGGGTATTATCTCTTTTATTGAAAATCAGTACACAAACGCAGAAAGCACGAGTCTAAAACGCTGGGCAAAAGGCTTTATGGACGAAGTTTCTTGCTCTTCTTGCGACGGAAAGAGATTAAAAAAAGAAGCACTTCATTTTAAAATTACTGATAAAAATATTAGTGATTTAGCTAAAATGGATATAACTGAACTTGCGGAATGGTTCAAGAATATTGAAAAAGAGTTATCAGAAAAACAACTTTTAATTGCGTCAGAAATTTTAAAAGAAATAAGAACTAGAATTCAATTTTTATTAGATGTTGGCCTAGATTATTTAACTCTTGATAGAACTTCTAAGTCTCTTTCCGGTGGAGAAGCTCAAAGAATTCGATTGGCAACTCAAATTGGTTCTCAATTGGTTGGTGTTTTATATATTTTAGACGAACCAAGTATTGGATTGCACCAACGAGACAATCAAAAACTAATAGATTCTTTAGTAAAATTAAGAAACTTAGGAAACTCAGTTTTAGTAGTTGAGCACGACAAAGATATGATGGAACATGCAGATTTCGTATTCGATATTGGTCCTGGAGCAGGAAGACATGGAGGAGAAATTGTTTCTGCTGGAACTTTTAAAGATTTAAAAAAACAAAATACTTTAACTGCAGCTTATTTAACAGGAAGAAAGGAAATTGTAGTTCCGAAAAAACGTAGAGAAGGTAATGGCAAATTCATTAAACTCAAAGGAGCTAATGGAAACAATCTAAAAAATGTTTCTGTAGATTTTCCTTTAGGAAAAATGATTTGTGTTACGGGAGTTTCTGGAAGTGGAAAATCTACCTTAATAAATGAGACCTTATACCCTATTTTAAATGCTCATATTTATAGAGGTATAAAAAAACCAATGCCGTACAAGAAAATTGAAGGTTTAGAGTTTATTGATAAAATAATTGATATTGACCAATCTCCAATTGGTAGAACTCCGCGTTCTAACCCAGCAACTTATACAGGTACTTTTTCTGAAGTTAGAAGTTTGTTTGCAAAAACTCCAGAAGCGGCAATACGTGGCTACAAACCCGGTCGTTTTTCTTTTAATGTAAAGGGAGGAAGATGTGAAACATGTCAAGGCGGTGGTGTTAGGGTAATTGAAATGAACTTTTTACCAGACGTTCAAGTGGAATGTGAAACCTGTCAAGGAAAACGATTTAACAGAGAGACACTAGAAATTCGCTACAAAGGAAAATCGATTTCTGATGTATTAAATATGACGATTGAAGAGGCCACGGTGTTCTTTGAAAACATTCCTAAAATTTATAGAAAATTAAAAACAATTAAAGATGTTGGTCTTGGTTACATTACTCTAGGACAACAATCAACCACACTTTCTGGTGGAGAAGCACAAAGAATAAAACTTGCAGCAGAGTTATCTAAAAGAGACACAGGGAACACATTTTATATTTTAGATGAACCTACAACAGGACTTCATTTTGAAGATATTAGAGTTTTAATGGATGTTCTCAATAAACTAGCGGACAAGGGTAATACTGTGTTAATTATAGAACACAACTTAGATGTTGTAAAACTTGCAGATTACATTATTGATGTTGGTATGGAAGGTGGTAAAAAAGGTGGTAAAATTATATGTAAAGGAACTCCTGAAGAAGTTGCAAAACATAAAACTAGTTATACTGCTAAGTTTTTGAAAAAAGAACTATTTTAGCCAGCATTGTTTTTTCAAAAAAAATAAAAAATAAAAAATACTGACATGACGAATGACGACAGAAAAATAAAAGAAAAACTACAAACAAAAACGTGGAATGAAATAAAAACAAACGATTCTTGGGCTATATTTAAAATAATGGCTGAGTTTGTTGAAGGTTACGAGAAATTAAGTAAAATTGGTCCTTCCGTATCTATTTTTGGATCTGCAAGAACAAAACCCGAAGACCCATACTATAAACTAGCAGAAGAAGTTGCTTTTAAATTAACACAAAACGGTTATGGTGTAATTACTGGAGGTGGACCAGGAATAATGGAAGCTGGTAATAAAGGGGCTCACAGAGGAAAAGGAAGTTCTGTTGGTCTTAATATAGAGCTACCCTTTGAACAACATGACAATCCATGGATTGACCAAGGAAAAAGTTTAGATTTTGATTACTTTTTTGTTAGAAAAGTAATGTTTGTAAAATACTCACAAGGTTTTGTTGTAATGCCCGGTGGTTTTGGAACTATGGATGAACTTTTTGAAGCAATTACTTTAATTCAAACTAAAAAAATTGGTCGTTTTCCTATTATTCTAGTAGGCACAAAATTTTGGTCTGGCTTGTTAGATTGGATCAAAAACACACTACTCGAAGAAGGAAATATTAGTGAAAAAGACTTAAATTTATTTAGAGTTGTAGACACTGCAGATGAAGCTGTGGAGCACCTAAATAACTTCTATGCTAAATATCAATTTAAACCTAACTTCTAAAATATTTTTTAATAAAATAGCGGGCTGTGTATTTTACGAAATAGCCCGTTATAACTCTCTTTTTTTTAAATAAAAACAAATTTTCTGAGATTTACTTGAAAAATCATTATTCCATATTGCTTCTTTGTCTTTTTGCAACCACATTTGTGTTTTCGCAGCAAAATTCTATCAGCATTAAATCTAAATTAGACCCACGAAAAGATGAGTTAAAAATTCAACAAGAAATCATATTCCATAACACATCAGATTCAATTCTGTCGAACATCTACCTTCATAATTGGGCAAATAGTTACAGAGATAGAAAAACCCCTTTATCTAAAAGGTTTATTAAAGATTTTAAAAAAGATCTTTATTTTGCAAAAGAAAAAGATTTAGGGTCCTCTATTATAAAAAGCCTATCTGTAAATTTTGAAAACGTCCATTTTAAAGAACTAAAAAATCAAGCAGATATTATAAAGGTTTCTCTTAAAGAACCCTTATATCCAAATTCAAAAATTAAAATTTCAGTCACTTATATTGTAAAAATACCAAGTGCACGTTTTACTAAATATGGCAAAACAAAAAAAGGGTATCATCTTAGAAACTGGTATATAACCCCCGCTATCTATAACAACGGCTGGGAATATATGAGTAACTTAAATCTAGATGATTTATATGAAAAAGGAACAGATTTTAAAATTGAAATTGACGTACCTAAAAAATTCATCGTAGAATCTAATTTGTATCAATACAGAACTAAAAAGAAAGAAGCAACTAACTATTATCTAGTTGGAAAAAATAAAACTGATGTTATTTTAGGAATCAATAAAAGACAACAATTAAAAAGTTTTACAACAAAAACATTGACTGTTCATACAGATGTTTTCGCTGATGAATTAGATTTTAATTTAACGACAAATATTTTAAATAGGGAACTCATTTTCATACAAGATTACCTCGGAAAATACCCGCATGTAGAGATTTTCATAGATAAAGCGACGCAGAGTAAAAACCCTATTTTTGGATTAAATCAATTACCAAAATTCCTTAGACCTTTTTCTGACACCTTTAAGTGGGACATTACAATGTTTAAAGCTTTAACAAAAAGATATTTAGAAAATACAATATTATTAAATAAACGAAAAGATTATTGGCTTATTGATGGTATTCAAAATTATTTAATGATTGAATATGTAGAAAGATTTTATCCTGAAGTCAAACTATTAGGGAATGCCTCTAACATTTGGCCTTTAAAAACTTTTAATATATCAAAATTAGATTTTAATGATAAATACCCTTTTATTTATCAATCCGTAGCGCGTCAATTTTTAGACCAAGCATTAAACACATCTTCCGATTCACTATCCAACTTTAACAGAAAAATAGGAAGTAAGTATAAAGCCGGTTTGGGTTTTCGCTTTTTAAAAGGCTATCTAGGAGACAGTATTTTAAACCAATCAATTCAAGAATTTTATCAAAAAAATCAATTAAAAATTATATCAAGTAAGAAATTCAATGATTTAATTTCTTCAAAAACAACCAAAGATTTACAATGGTTTTTTAATGATTTTATTAAGACTAGTAAAAAAATAGATCATACAATAGAACATATTAAGGTAGAAGAAGACAGCATATCTGTTACTATTAAAAACAAAAGAAACATAATTACTCCAGTAGCAATTTACGCGTTAAAAGGTAAAGATGTGGCTTTAAAAAAATGGGTATGCAATGTTGACAGCACCAGAAATGTTAAATTTAAGAAAGGAAAATACAACACGTTTGCATTGAATTATGAAAATCTATACCCAGAATTAAACACATTAAATAACTGGAAAAAAATTAATAAAAAAATACTTAACAAACCTATAAAATTCTCATTGCTAATGGACGTTAGCACTCCACAATATAATCAAATATTTTATCAACCAGACATCAATTATAATCTTTATAATGGATTAATTTTAGGTGTTCAACTGCACAATAAACCTCTTATAAAAAGAAATTTCGAATTTAGAGTAGCTCCTTATTATGCAACAAAAAGCAAAACAGCTGTTGGGCAATTTTCATTTCAGTATAACCAATTTTTCGAGGAAACAAATTTACAAAAAATAAAATACGGTTTATTTGGAAGTACTTCTGATTATGATCTAGGTCTATCCTACAATTCATTCATTCCATATGTAGATTTTATCTTTAAAAGGAAAACATTAAGAGATGCAACATCTGAATCAGTAAGGGCTAAACTAACCCATATAAATAAAGAAGTAGGAAATGGTACAACAAAAACAGCACAAGACAATTACAGTGTTTTTAGTTTAAGCTATAACTACACAAACCCTGATATCATAAAAGAGTTTAGATATAGTTTTAGTACAGAATTTGCAAAAAATTTTTCTAAAGCTTCTTTAGACCTAAGATATAGAACATTGACCGCTAAAGATACCCAATTAGATTTTAGATTCTTTGCTGGAGTATTTTTTAATAATAAAACTAAAGAAGATTATTTCAGTTTTGGTTTAGACAGAAGTAATGATTATTTGTTCCAATTAAATTATGTAGGAAGATCTGAAGATACTGGTTTTTTTAGTCAACAATATATAATTACGGAAGGAGGATTTAAATCGGTATTACCCACAAGGTTTGCAAATCAATTTATGATTTCAAACAATTCAAGTGTCGGAATTTGGAAATGGATAGAGACATATAACGATGTCGCTTTTTTAAAGAACAGAAACCAACCACTTTACTTTGCCTATGAGAGTGGAATACGATTTAACTTTATTCATGAAATCTTCGAAATCTATTTTCCCCTATACTCAAATAATGGTTGGGAAATAGCTCAAGCGGCATATCCTCAAAAAATAAGATTTTCATTATCTACCGATGTAAAATCTATTTATAATTTTTTTAGAAGAGGATTTTTATAAAGTTCTCAAAAATAATTAAAAGAACACCCACGAAAAATATTATTCTTTTTAATCAGATAATAGTAATCTGTGATAAATAAAAAACATTAAACAACAAAAGAACCTGATAATTGGATATTTCAACTAGTCACATCAATTCATCAAAAAAAATATATTGTGAAAATGAAACCCACTTTATTTACATTATCTCAAAAATAAACCTTACAAAAACTAAATAAAGTATCATATTATCAATAATTTATTATTTATTTTAAATATCAACTAAAAAAACTATCTTTACATTCGTTTTCAAACACCCGATAAAATGCTGCAAGAAACACCAAGTGACAATAAACAAAAACTTTCTTTTGAGGATTTTAAAACAGAAGTTTTAAATGATTACAGAATTGCTAAAATTAGCAGAGAGTGCAGTTTATTAGGGCGCAGAGAGGTTTTAACTGGAAAAGCAAAATTTGGAATTTTTGGTGATGGAAAAGAAGTGCCACAATTGGCAATGGCCAAGGCCTTTAAAATTGGAGATTTTAGATCTGGTTATTATAGAGATCAAACCTTTATGATGGCCATTGGCGAGTTAACACCACAACAATTCTTTGCGGGTTTATATGCACACACAGATATTAAAGCTGATCCTATGTCGGCAGGGAGACAAATGGGAGGACATTTTTCTACTCATAGTTTAAATGAAGATGGTACTTGGAAAAATTTAACAAATCAATACAACTCAAGCTCAGATATTTCACCAACTGCCGCTCAAATGCCCCGTTTATTGGGTTTAGCTCAGGCATCAAAAATCTATAGACACGAAAAAAGTGTTCAGCATAAATCTAAATTTTCAAATAAAGGAAACGAAGTGGCTTGGGGAACAATCGGAAACGCAAGCACAAGTGAAGGTCTATTTTTTGAAACAATAAATGCTGCAGGTGTTTTACAAGTGCCAATGCTCATGAGTGTTTGGGATGATGAATACGGTATTTCTGTTCACGCAAAACATCAAACAACTAAAGAAAGTATTTCAGAAATATTAAAAGGATTTCAAAGAGAAGAAAATGCAAATGGTTATGAAATTTTTGTAGTAAATGGCTGGGACTATGTACAACTAATAGATACTTACAATAAAGCAGCAAAAATTGCAAGAGAAGAACACGTACCAATCTTAGTTCACGTTAAGGAATTAACACAACCTCAAGGTCATTCAACATCTGGATCTCATGAGAGATATAAAGGAGCTGAAAGGTTAGATTGGGAAAAAGAACACGATTGTATTCAAAAAATGCGGAAATGGATTTTAGACTTTGAGCTAGAAACTGATGATGGTGAAACTTTACGTTTTATAGATTCTGAAGAAGAAATTATAATACTAGAAAAAGAAGCAAAAAAAGAAGTGCTAAGTGCTAAGAGAAATGCATGGAGCGCCTATATTAATGAGATAAAACAAGAAGTTACAACTGCTTGTCAATTATTAGAGAATGTTGCTGAAAAAAGTAAAAACGGTACTTTTATAACCAAGTATAAAGAAGATTTGATTGCCATAGTAGAACCCAGTAGAAAAGATGTTTTATCGGCAACTAGAAAATCGCTACGTTATTTAAAAGATGAAAGTTTTGCAGAAAAGATATTACTTCAAAATTTCATAAAAAAAACAATAAAAATAGCTACCCAAGCCTTCTCATCACACCTTTATAGTGAATCAGACTTTAATGCCTCAGATGTATCAGAAAAAAAACCGACTTATGCTAAAAATAAAACTTTAGTTGACGCAAGAGTCATCATGAGAGACAACTTTGATGCAATATTAAAGAAACACCCAGAAGTCATAATTTTTGGCGAAGATGCTGGTTTTATAGGTGATGTAAATCAGGGTTTAGAGGGGCTTCAAGTAAAATATGGAGAAATAAGAGTAGCAGATACTGGTATTAGGGAAGCAACAATTATTGGACAAGGTATTGGTTTAGCAATGCGTGGTTTAAGACCAATTGCGGAAATACAGTATCTAGATTATTTGCTATATGCGTTGCAAATTATGAGTGATGATTTAGCGACACTTCAATACAGAACTTTTGGAAGACAAAAAGCGCCCTTGATCATAAGAACACGCGGACATAGACTGGAAGGCATTTGGCATGCAGGTTCTCCCATGGCAGGAATCATACATAATGTCAGAGGAATTCATGTGTTAGTTCCCAGAAACATGACAAAAGCAGCCGGATTTTATAACACCTTACTAGAAGGTGATGAACCTGCGCTGGTTATTGAGTGCTTAAATGGATACCGATTAAAAGAAGAATTACCTTTAAATTTAGGAGAATATAAAACACCTATTGGCGTTGTTGAGACCATCAAAGAAGGTGCCGACTTAACTGTTGTTTCCTACGGGTCTACATTGAGAATTGTAGAAGAAGTAGCAAAAGAACTGCAACAAGTATCTATAGATATAGAAATTATAGATGCGCAAAGCTTGCTCCCTTTTGATGTAAATCATGATTGCGTAAAAAGTTTAGCCAAAACGAATAAATTATTAATTATTGATGAAGACATCCCTGGTGGAGCTTCTGCATATATCCTTCAAGAAATTTTAGAAAATCAAAACGGTTACATGTATTTAGATAGCAAACCAGCTACTTTAACGGCAAAAGCACATAGAACTGCTTATGGTACAGATGGAGATTATTTCTCTAAACCTTCTGCTGAAGATATTTTCGAAAAAATTTACGAAATAATGAATGACGAAAATCCCAGTAAATATAAAAGCCTTTATTAATTTCCTTTTAAATAACATTTAATAATGCTCAAAAATGATTAATTTTTGAGCATTACTCATTTTTAATACAAAAAAAACACTAAGATTTAGACAACTCAGAACTCAACAATTTCACTCCTATTGCACATTGTAAACAAAGTTTTTTCTCGCAAAAATTAGTTTTAAGTTCTATTAAAGATTGAGATTCATAAGCGTTTTTAGCTTTTACTCCAATTTCATGAAATTTTGAAACGATACTGTTCTTTTCTGATTTAATTTCCTGAAAAATATCTAAAAATTCGTTTTCATTTACTTCTCCCCTATTTTTTTGATATAAAAATTTTAAAGGAATGATTGTGTTTATTAGTAATAAGTCTACAAAAGATTTTGTTATTTTTTTGGCTGATGATTTTGAGATTTTATCAAAATTATAATGTGTTTTCCAAAATGGATTTACACTCACATCAAATAATTTATAAAAACCTTTTAAAGAATCTATTTGGATTACTTTTGAAAACAAATTTTGATGAAGATGATACAAAGAAACAAATTGAGCAATTCGAATGGTTGGAAAGTTGGAAGGTCTCATTCTAAAAAAAGAAAACTGCAAATTTACGATCGGTTGCAAGCTATATTTATGCTGTAAATATTTATATTCAATTTTTAACTGTCGATGATACTCCTCCTCAATTTTTGTCTCTAGAAAACCCGCTTGTCCAAATAATAAGGCTGATAATTGTTGCTTATCAGACCTAACTTTTCTTAAGACTGAAAAATCAAAAGACTTCGCTAAATCGAAAAAAGCACCTCCATTTACCTTTAATCCAAAATTCTTTGCTAATAACTGAAATAAAACAGCCTCAAAATCATTTTTATTCATCAACAAAAGCGAATTCATCGATTCCGATTTTCGCTCTAAACGTTCAAAAAACAAACGCTCTTTCCAGTTACCTATGGTAAAGTTGTCAATGGAACTTATTTCCATTTCACAAGGAATCCACCTTTGTCTGACTGAAAATAGATTTTGATAATTATTTAAAGCTGACTTAAAAACAAAATCTTTTAACACCAAAACAGGTAAAGGTTTATTATCCTTCATAAAAATAGTTGCATCATCCTCCCAAACAACGTGCAAAATAACTGCATCATAGTTCTTATCAATTTCATGGTGATGCACATACCAATCAGAAGATTTTACATGAATCTCAATATTACCAAACCAAAGCTGATTATTAATTTCTATTTTAGAATTAAGGAAGTCTGGACCTGAATTATGATTATGACTCCCTACTTTCAAAATTGTTAAATCTTCTTCAATCGAAGTTTTTAAATCATGAAATGAGAATAATTGATAATTCCATACATAATGAAGAAATTCTTCATTCATAGTTTTTCTTTTCAAGATACAAAAAATCATCTATACCCTCATAAATTTTTATAATCATATAGGCCTATTTCATCAAAAATAATAGAGTATTTTCGCAAAATAATTAACAAACATGAATATTATAGACAATCTAAAATGGCGATATGCTGTAAAAAAGTTTGATACTAAAAAACAGCTTTCAGAAAAACAAATAAATACATTAAAAGAAGCTTTTAACCTAACAGCAACCTCTTACGGCTTGCAACCCATAAAGCTGGTTGTAGTTAAAAACAAAGAAATTCAAAAAGAATTGATTCCACATTCTTTTAATCAAAATCAAATACTAGAAGCTTCTCATGTTTTGGTTATATGTGTGCCCAACAACTACACAACCGAAGAAGTGGAGAACTACTTTAATCTTGTTCAGAAGATTAGAAATACACCCGAAGAAGTAACAAAACCTTTTAAAGATTTCTTGACTGTAGATATTGAAAATAAAACACAAGAAGAATTGCTTCTATGGAATAAAAACCAAGCATATATTGCACTAGGAAATCTCATGACTGTTTGTGCAGTAGAAAAAATTGATGCTTGCCCGATGGAAGGTTTCATTCCTGATAAATATGATGAAATTCTAAACCTAAAATCACATAATCTAAAATCTATTTTAGCTCTTCCTGTTGGTTTCAGAGCTGATGATTGTTACATGAAAGATTTAAAAAAAGTCAGAAAAGAAACACAAGAAATGGTGTTAGAAATTAACTAATTTTACACAAAAAATTAATTTACGAAATGAGTAATGCAGTAAGAAATTTAGACCCTAAAATAGTTTGGAATCACTTTGCAGATTTAAATGCTGTTCCTCGTCCTTCAAAAAAAGAAGAACGTGTAATTCAATTTATGGTAGATTTTGGTAAAAAACTAAACCTAAATACTACCGTTGATAAAGTTGGTAATGTAATTATCAAAAAACCTGCAACAAAAGGCCTTGAAGGTAGAAAAACAGTTGTCTTGCAAAGCCACTTGGACATGGTTCATCAAAAAAATTCCGATACTGTTTTTGATTTTGATGAAAAGGGCATTAAAATGTTTATTGATGGTGATTGGGTTACTGCCGATGGAACTACTTTAGGAGCTGATAATGGTTTAGGAGTTGCAGCAATTATGGCAATTTTATCTTCTGATAATATAAAACACCCAAATATTGAAGCTCTTTTCACCATTGATGAAGAAACCGGCATGACTGGTGCAATGGGATTAGAAGGCGGAATTTTAGAAGGAGAGATTCTTTTAAATTTAGACACAGAAGAAGATAACGAAATTGGAATAGGATGTGCCGGTGGTGTAGATATCACAGCTACAAGAAATTATCGCGAAGAAGAAACACCTAAAAATTCTACCGCATTTTCAATCACTGTTAAAGGGTTAAATGGTGGACATTCTGGTATGGACATCATTAAAGAGCTCGCTAATGCCAATAAAATTATGAACCGTTTGTTATTTGATGGCTTTACAAATTTTGGTTTAAGAATTTCAGAAATAAACGGAGGCAGTTTACGTAATGCCATTCCACGTGAAAGTTTTGCTATTGTAACCATTGACACAATTTCTAAGGAAGCTTTTCTTTTTGAAACTAACTTACTTATCAACAATATAAAAGAAGAATTTTTAAAACTAGAACCTAAATTAATTATTGATATTCAAGAAACAACAGCACCAGAAAAAGTAATCGAATTAGGGATTCAAGAAGGTTTAATTAAATCTATTTATGCTGCTCACAACGGAGTATACAGAATGAGTCCTGATATTCCTAATTTGGTGGAAACATCTAACAATATAGCAAGAGTAATTGTAAAAAATGGTCATATAAAAATTGGGTGCTTGACTCGCTCTTCATCAGAAACCAATAAATCTGATTTAGCCAATTCTTTAAAATCTGCTTTTGAATTGTCTGGATTTCATGTTAATTTATCGGGAGAATATCCAGGATGGCAACCTAATGTAAATTCCGAAATTTTGGACGTAGTTGCCCACTTATATAAAGAATTACATAAAGAAAAAGCACATGTAGCGGCTTGTCACGCAGGTTTAGAGTGTGGGATTTTGGGACAAAATTACCCCGACATGGATATGGTTTCTTTTGGACCAACTATTTTAGGGGCTCATTCTCCAGACGAAAGAGCTTCTATCTCCTCAACTCAAAAATTTTGGAACTTTCTATTAGAAATTTTAGAAAATATTCCCAAGAAATAGAACATTAATAACTATTTAAAACCGAAGTTTATGCTTCGGTTTTTTTGATACATTTTCTATCAAAATTGTGAGAAGAAAACATAAAAACCCTTCAATCAACAATTTATTTTTTTTATGGTTTTGTTAACATCTTTCACTTTTTAAAAACATAAAAAAACGTATTTTTACTGCCGAGAGATAAAAAATTTATAATGGGTAAAATAATTGCTATTGCAAATCAAAAAGGAGGTGTTGGTAAAACAACAACAAGCATTAATTTAGCTGCATCTTTAGGAGTTCTAGAGAAAAAAGTTTTATTAATTGATGCAGACCCACAAGCTAACGCATCCTCTGGTTTAGGTCTCGATGTTGAGTCTCTAGAAATTGGGACGTACCAAGTTTTAGAGCATTCAATTACTGCAAAAGAAGCAATTGTAAAAACTGAATCCCCAAATTTAGAAATTATTCCTGCGCACATAGATTTAGTCGCTATTGAAATCGAATTGGTAGACAAGCAGCATAGAGAATATATGTTAAAAAAATCTTTAGAAGAAATTAAAGATGATTATGACTATATTTTAATTGATTGTGCACCTTCGTTAGGGTTAATTACATTAAATTCTTTAGTTGCTGCAGATTCTGTCATTATACCTATTCAATGCGAATACTTTGCTTTAGAAGGTTTAGGAAAACTACTAAACACTATTAAAAGTGTACAAAACATTCATAACGCAGAATTAGATATAGAAGGTTTATTACTGACTATGTTTGATTCTAGGTTACGTCTTTCAAATCAAGTAGTTGACGAAGTTAGAAAACACTTTTCTAGTATGGTTTTTGACACTATAATCAGGAGAAACACTCGTTTAGGTGAAGCGCCGAGCTATGGAGAAAGTATAATTACATACGATGCAACAAGTAAAGGTGCTGTAAATTACTTAAATTTGGCTCAAGAATTATTAAAAAAGAATTCGTAAAATGGCAAAAGCAACCAAAAAGCAAGCTTTAGGGAGAGGATTATCTGCATTATTACAAGAATCTTCTAGCGTTATTTCTGCATCAGATAAAAATGCTGAAAAACTTGTTGGAAGTATTATAGAAATAAAATTAGATTTAATTGATGTAAACCCTTTTCAACCAAGAACTTATTTTGATGAAGAAGCCCTAAATGAATTAGCAAACTCTATAAAAGAGTTAGGTGTAATTCAACCAATTACTGTCAGAAAAATAGACAAGAACCAATTTCAATTAGTCTCTGGTGAACGTCGTTTTAGAGCATCCAAATTAATAGGGAACAAAACAATACCTGCCTACATAAGGCTTGCCAATGACCAAGAAATGCTAGAAATGGCATTGGTTGAAAATATACAACGTAAAAACTTAGATCCTATTGAAGTAGCTTTATCGTATCAACGTTTAATTGATGAAATTCAACTCACACAAGAAGAGCTCAGTACAAGAGTTGGTAAAAAACGTTCGACAGTAACAAATTACTTACGTCTATTAAAATTAGATCCAATTTTACAGACAGGTATGAGAGATGGTTTTATTTCTATGGGACATGGTCGTGCAATGATTAATGTTGAAAACACGGAAGATCAATTAGCTATTTACGAGAAAATTTTGAGCGAAAAATTATCCGTAAGACAAACTGAAGACTTGGTAAAGAATTTAAAATCTACGACTATTGCCAAACCTAAGAAAAAACAAATCCCGCCTTACATAAAAACTAGCATTAAAGATATTAGTGAATACTTTGGACATAAAATAGACGTTAGTGTGAATACAAATGGTAAAGGAAAAATTTCCATTCCTTTTCATTCGGAAGAAGATTTTAATAGAATAAAAAACTTATTAAAATAAGTGTTTTTAAAAAGTATCATATACATTTTATTTTTTGCGTTTTTTTCCGCGACAATTCAAGCACAACAAGATTCTATAAATAGCAAAACTATAAAAGATATTAAAATAGAGAAGGGTGGTGTTTATGATCCTTTATCACCATCTAAAGCTGCATTTTATTCTGCTATTTTTCCAGGAATGGGGCAAGTTTACAACAAAAAATATTGGAAAACTCCAATCGTTTTGGGGGCTATGGGTACTAGTATTTATTATTATTTAAATAATAATAGAGAATTTAAAAGATACAGAACAGCATATAAACTAAGAAAAAACAATTTAATAGACGAATTTACAGTCGATGGTGTAGAAGTAATATCAGAGGAAACTCTAGAAAGAGCTCAAGATCAACTGCGAGAAAACAGAGATATGTCTTTATTAACCACAGTAATTTTATACGTTCTACAAATTGTAGAAGCAAGTGTTAATGCACATTTACTGCAGTTTAACACAGATGATAATTTATCATTTAAACCTACCTTTATGAACGACCCAATTTATGTTGAGGCTCCCAAAGTAGGTCTAACCATTAAATATAATTTTTAAAATGAAAATTGCACTATTAGGATATGGTAGAATGGGTAAAGAAATTGAAAAAATTGCTTTATCCCGTGGACATGAAATCGTAATTAGAAAAGATGTAGATGATGAAATTGATATCACTCTAGCGGATGTTGCAATAGATTTTAGTGTACCTCATTCTGCCTTTAACAATATTAAGAATTGTATAAACAATAATGTTCCTGTTATTTCAGGGACCACAGGTTGGTTAGAAAAATATGAGGATGCCGTGGCACTTTGTGAAGAAAAAAATAGTGCTTTTATTTATGCTTCAAACTATAGTTTAGGTGTCAATATTTTCTTTGAGCTAAATAAACAATTGGCAAAAATGATGCGTTCTTTAGAAGATTATAATATTTCTATGGAAGAAATTCATCACACAAAAAAATTAGATGCTCCGAGTGGAACAGCAATCACTCTTGCAGAGGGTATTATTGAAAACTCTGCTAAAGACAATTGGGAATTAGGAGATAAAACATCCGAAGAAAACATTCCAATTATCGCAAAAAGAATTCCTGATGTTCCAGGAACACACACCGTTTGGTATGATTCTGAAGTCGACTCTATAGAAATAAAACATACCGCCAATAATAGAAAAGGATTCGCTTTAGGTGCTGTTGTTGCTGCAGAATGGATTATTGGAAAAAAAGGTATTTTCACAATGAAAGACGTGTTAAACATCCTTTAAAAACAGTAACAAAAGAGAGTAAATACGCTCTATTATAAAATAAATTAGTTCGCTCAAGCTTAGTTGAAGATTTTATTAGTCTTAAATTACCAACTGTGCTCGACACACACGAAATACGATATTATGACATTTACACAATGGTTTATCTTTTTTTTAGCAGTACAAGTAATTCATTTTTTAGGAACTTGGAAACTTTATATAAAAGCAGGTAAAAAAGCTTGGGAAGCTGCACTTCCTATTTATAACGGAATTGTTTTAATGAAAATAATAAATCGTCCTAAATGGTGGATTGTCTTATTATTTATTCCTGTTGTAAATCTTTTAATGTTCCCAGTAATTTGGATTGAAACAATTAGAACTTTTAGTTTTTACAAAAAAATAGATTCTTTTTTAGTAATTATAACCTTAGGACTGTATATCTTCTACATTAATTACGCCACAGATACAAAACACATCGCAGATAGAAGCCTAAAGCCACGTTCTGAATTAGGTGAATGGATTAGCTCTATTGCTTTTGCAATTATTGCAGCCACCTTAGTTCATACATATTTTATGCAACCTTTTACGATACCAACTTCCTCGTTAGAAAAATCTTTGTTAATAGGAGATTATTTATTCGTAAGTAAATTTCACTACGGAGCAAGAGTTCCATCAACAACCATTGCCGCACCTATGGTTCATGATTCTTTACCATTTACAGGAACCGCATCTTATTTAAAGAACCCGCAACTTCCATACACACGTCTGCCTGGTTTACAGAAAATTAAAAACAATGATATTGTTTGTTTTAATTGGCCGGCAGACACCTTAGCGACTATGTGGGGAGACACCTCTGGTAAATTCACATACAAACCTGTTGATAAAAAAACAAATTATGTAAAACGTTGTGTGGGTATAGCCGGTGATTCTTTAGAAATGAAAAACGGTTACTTCTATATAAATGGAAAAAAGAATATTTTACCAGACAGAGCAAAATTGCAGTTTTATTATACTTATGAAGCGAAAAAACCAATCACTAAAAGTACGTATCCAAAATTCTTACTTAAAAAAGAAAGAACTGGCGTTTATAAAATTTTAACAAAATATTGGAATGATAATAGAGTCCAAAAATCGATTAACGAAAACGGGCGTTTATCTAAAATTGGATCAGACTCGCTATATACTGAGGTTGCGGGTGGGATAAATCCCGATTTTGCAAGAAAATTAAAAATGATTAATGTTGATACTAAAATAAATATCAACTTAACAGAGGAGGAAGTTGCACGTTTACAAAAGTTGCCTTTAACTGCTTCTGTGAGAAAAATAAATCACGGAGTTGATAACGCTATTTTCCCTCATGTAGAAAAATTAGGGTGGAGTCAAGATAACTTTGGCCCTATATATATTCCAAAGGCTGGCGTTACCGTTAAATTAGATTCTGAATCTTTACCTTTTTACGAGCAAATCATTAAAAATTATGAAAATAATGATTTACAAGTTATGGGTGAAAACATTTATATTAATGGAAAAAAAGCGGACTCTTATACATTTAAACAAGACTATTTTTACTTAATTGGAGACAATAGACACAACTCTCTAGATGGCCGTTATTGGGGTTATGTGCCGTTTGATCATGTTTTAGGGAAACCTGTAATGATTTGGTTTAGCTGGGATGCTAACGCGGCCAGTTTTAGTGAAAAACTAAAATCTATTCGATGGGACAGAATGTTCACAACTGTTCATGGTGAGGGAAAACCCGTGTCTTATAGATACATCGTTTTTGCTTTAATTGGGTTATATGTTGGGTATAGCTTTTATAAAGGGAAAAAGAAACCCTCAAAAAAATAATGTAAATGTCATTATTTATTCCTTCTTATTTTGGACCTATTTCTGAATATTCTAAGATTTTAAAAACTGAAACTGTTGTTTTCGAAATGGAAGATAATTTTCAGAAACAAAGCTATAGAAATAGATGTTACATCTTTAATTCTAATGGAAAACAGTTACTAAACATTCCTGTAAAAGACAAAAACAAAGGAACTACACAGCGTAAAAAAACAAAAGACCTATTAGTAGATAATGATGCTTTTTGGCAAGACCACCACCTAAAATCGTTACAAACGGCATATAGAACTTCTCCTTTTTATGAGTTTTATGAAGATGATTTACTATCAATTTTCAAGAGAAAATATACTTTCCTACAAGATGTAAATATTGACACCTATTTATTTATAACAGATGCTTTACAGATATCTCAAAAGTACTCTATAACTGAAGAATATATTGTAAACACGAAAGAAAATGACTTCAGAGAACTTTCGGATGTTAAAAATAAACCTACAAAATTAGTTGATAATTATATTCAGATGTTTGATGACAAACACGGTTTTATTGCTAATTTATCTATTCTAGATTTGCTCTTTATGGAAGGTCCTAATGCAATTAGTTTCTTGTGAATTTAGGATTCATAATACATTACGGATTACATTTTGTAGCACCACTTTTTATAGCTTACTTTTTCTTTAAGAAAAACTGGAAAACTGTATATTTAATTTTCATCTGCTCTATGTTAGTCGATTTAGATCACTTATTAGCTTCGCCCATTTTTGACAAAAACAGATGCAGCATCAACTATCATCCTTTGCATTCTTACACAGCCATTGGTTTTTATTTTGTTGGATTGTTTTCTAAAAAAACAAAGATTTTATGTTTTGCACTCTTATTTCACATGATTACAGACGCTATAGATTGCTATTTGTAATACTTTTTAAGAAGATTATCAAACTCGTTTGAAATATTTAATTTAAGAACAAGAAAAACATATAAAACTGTAATTACAATACTCTTTAGAAAAATATTTATAATTGGATGAACTGGAAATTTCCATAAATAAATATCACTTACTGGAAAATCCCAGAAATTAAAAGTTAAGTATAACGTGATAATAATTATAATCATTTTTAATGATTTATTTGTAAAAGGAGTGATAGCAAATCTCATTTTCACAAAAAACAATTTAAAAGTATTTGCACAAAATATTACGATTAAGGTCGCCAACGCTAAACCTTCTGTCCCCATATTTAACTCATAATAGAATAGTTTATTCAAAAGATAAACAGACAAAGCCATACAAATACTAATCGGTAAGGTTATTCTATAAAACTTAGAATTGTTTATAATTGCTCCGTTATTGCCTAAAAAACCATTGTAAAGTTTTAATAAAGAAATCATCAAAACAACAATAATAGCTCCACCTCCCACCGAATATTTTTTCGGTAATAGTTCAAATAACTGAACTACATTTGTGTTAATTAGTACAAAAAACAAACCACTAATTAGTAATAAATTGATTGAACTCTTTTTATATAAAGCCCCCACTTCTTTATGATTATCTTCGTTTAACGTTTTAGAAGTTAAAGGTTGTAAAATATTAAGCATAGCTCTACTGGGTGCTTCAATAAAAGAACCAATAAAAACAGCCACTGTGTAATACGCTGCTGTTGCTAAAGATTCTTTTCCTGGAATCATATATTTATCAATATCTAAAAGGATAGCTCCTGCGCTTCCTGCTAAAATAATGTATAACGAAAAACGGATTATTTCTTTAAAGTTATCAGGTTTAGAAAATGTGATTTTTGGAAAATATAATTTGAATGCATAAAACATCATTATGAACATTCTTAAAAAATAAGCAGCTGTTAAATAGTTGATAAATTCATTTTCTGTAATCACTTTAAAATATACTGCAAATAATAAAACCATTATAATTGCTCTATTCCATATTTCTTTTAAAATGTTACCAAAAACCGACTGAAACTGAACTTTAGCCCAAGCGTAAAAAACCTCAAAATAAGATGTTGCAACTGCTACCAAATAAATTATATATGTATAATCTTTTATAATTATGTTTTCTTGGGTAGCTAAATAATCACCTATTTCTTCGTACAACAGATTGCCTATAAAAGCAAAAGGTAATGCTATTAAAAGGGGTAGAAAAAGTACTGAAGACAAAAATCTGTCTTTCTCTTCCTTTGTATTGTAGCTAGAAAAAAACTTAACGATTGCATGATGTATACCAAAAGCAATGAGTGGCATTAATAAATTTGATGTTGACAGCAAGTAGATTACTAATCCATAATATTTATCATCTAAAAGATTGGGGTACAAGAATAATGTGTTAATACCTCCAAGACCGAAACCTAAAAAAATAAAAAGTGTATTCTTAAAAGATTGTTTTAATACAATTCCCATATTACGAATGTAAACTTTTAATAATAATTGCTAATTTTTTACTTAACTGCTTTCTATGATATTTTTCTATATTTTTAGATTGCACTTTTAAACTCCCTTCTTTATATTGATTATATAATTTTAATATTTCTGATGATATTTTTTTTTCATCATCAAAGTCAACTATAATACCCGAGTTTGTCTCTTTTAAAATTTCTGACAAATCACCTTCTTCCGGTCCAATGGCTAAAATGGGTCTTTTTGCTGTTAGATATTCAAATAATTTTCCAGTTAAAATTCCTTTTGACTTTTCTATATTAGGAATTAACAATAATAATACTTGAGCTTTTTTCTGATATTCTATAGCTTTATTATGATTTACATAACCAACAAAATTAGTATTCTCGTTTAATTGATTATTCGATATTTCAGTTTTTACTTCATCAGAAATATCACCAATAAAATTCAATTTTAAATCATTTTTAAAATCTTTATTCCGAGAACAAAGTTCTTTTAAAACTTTAAATAAAACACTAGGATTACTTTGTTTAGGTAATAAACCGATGTAAGAAATGGTAAATTTAGTATTTTTTATGATGTTATTCTCCGTTAGCACTTCATCATCAAAACCATTGGTGATTACTTCTACTATATTCGCTGTTTTACTAAATTCTTCTTTTAACGAATTACTGACTGTTAAAACACAATCTGCATTTTTTAAAACTGCTTCTTCTAACTTTTTATTCTTGTTCTTAACAAATGAAAGTTGATTAAAATCTTTATTGTAATACAAATCAGACCATGGATCTCTAAAGTCTGCAATCCATTTAATATTGTTTTTTTGACGTAATTTATTAGCTATTAAATGCATGCTATGAGGTGGACCCGTAGAAATAATAGTATCAATTTTATTTAAATCTAAATATTTTTGCAAATACTTTACAGATGGTTTTACCCAAAACAATTTAGGATCAGGAATAAAAAAATTACCCCTTACAAAAGACAACAAACCACTTTTACTTACATTTGATATTCCACTTTTCTGAGGTTTATCTTTCTTCCAAAAAAGGAGGTCTGTCGGCTCCCAAATGGGTTGCTTTAAAACCGTTATATTTTCCGAAACTTCATGAAGTAAAGTTTTATCCTCTTTTGGATAAATAACATTATCAACTGTATAAACAACAGGTTCTATTCCGAATTCTTGAAAATATTTCACAAACTTTAACCAACGCTGAACTCCAGAACCTCCTGCTGGCGGCCAATAATATGTTATTATTAATACTTTCAAGAATCTAAATTATCGTATAAATGTAGTAGTTTTTTTGATGTTTGTTCCCAAGAAAACTCATTTTCTATAAACTCTTTTCCATTATGCCCTAATTCAATTCTTAAAGCTTTATCCTCATAAAGCTTTAAAATTTTATCAGAAAAATCATTTACATCTCTTTCTTTGTGAATTAAACCTGTATTATTTTTCTCTACCAACTTTTTCTGTGCAGTTGCATCACTTACTAAAAGTGGCTTTGCCAAACTCATATACTGAAAAATCTTATTCGCATAAGCAACATCGTGTTGTAAATTTCTATGCAAAGGAGAAATACAAATGTCACTTGCTAAAATATACGATTGAAATAATGACACATTTTGCCAACCTTCAAAATCTACAAAATCGTCTAATTTTAAACTAACAACTTTCTGTTTCAAAATTGCATCTGTCGTATTTCTACCAACAATTACTAACCTAATATTAGGAATTATTTCCTTTAAATAACAAATAGATTCAATAGCTGTTTGTAAGCCTCTTCTTAAATGTGTATCGCCTAAATACAAAATTACAAAATCATCTTTATATCTATTTTTGATTGTTTCTTCTACTTTATAATCCTTGTAAAAAGACTGTCTAATCGTATTTGGTACTAAAACTAACTTATCTTTTGATGCGGGAATTCTTTCTTTTAAATTCAGAAGAAACTCTGGAGAAACAGCAATAACTTTATTTGCCCTCTCTATAAATTCTCTTTCTTTCTTTTTCCATTTTAATGGAGAAATAATATACTTTCCTGGAAATTTCTGAAGATGGGGATACAACTTCATCACTTCGGGCAGATTATCGTGTAAATCTAAAACTACAGGTACATTAAATTTTTGATTTGCGTTAAAAGCAGCATCAGCAATTCTTATATCGTGTATATGCAATGCATCAATTTTTGTTTCTTTTATAAAACGGTGAATTTTACTTTGCATTAAGCAACTATAAAAAGGTATTGTATATGCTAACGCGGATAATTTATATTCTAATTTATTAGAAGAATATCTTTTTACTTGAATTCCATTAATTATTTCGAATACTTTTTCATTAGAATATTTTAAACAAAAAAGAAAAACTTCATGTCCTGCATTCACCAAAGAGATTGCTTCATTTTCTACTCTTGGATCTGGCGGAAACGGAGCATCAAGTATCATTCCTATTTTCATACTTTCTTTTTCCGTTCATAAAAGAACCAACCTAAAGTAATCAGAAATAACAAACCATAAGAAGATAAAGATATTATTTTACCTTGCTGAATTACTTTTGGCTCAAACCTGAATTCAATTGCATGCTCTCCGGCAGGAACCACCATTCCTCTTAAAACATAATTCACTCTTAAATGAGGTGTTAGATTTCCATCAATATAAGCGTTCCAACCGTCTTTATAGTAGATTTCAGAGAAAACCGCAAATTGTGATTTTGCTGTTTTAGATTTGTAAGTTAGTTTAGTAACATCATAATTTAAGAGTTCTATTGTAGCTGTTGAATCTTTTTCAAAAACTGGAATTCCATCAACTTTAAATCTATTACCAAATTCATAATTATTAAAAATCGCTACTCTTTTAGTATTCAAAGAATCTAAAGCTCGTATTTCTATGTTTGCAGAATTGACAACTTTTAAATTATCAACAAACCAAGCATTTCCATTTGCATCTGGATTTAATTGTGCTTGTTTTTCACCTTTATCATTACCTAAAATAAAATACTTGGTGTTTAACATGTTTAAAACCTGCATATTATTTTTGGCTATTTGAAAATCAAACAATTCTTGATAGCGTCCTAATTTTGCAGCATGATAGCCTCCAATAGAATTATGAAAATAAGAAGTACTTCCGTCATTCATTGGGTTTACCGTAAAATTAGCAACTCTAAAATGCGTTTTATCTTGTAAGATCATTTTATCGGCAGAAGATGCTATAAAAGGCTTCTCTATTTTTCTAGCAGATTTAAAATCATCTTCATTGACATATTTTTTATTCACAGATATTAAATCAAACAAAACAAAAACACATAAGATGATAATTGCTTTATTCTGCTGTAATTTATCCTTTAATAATATCCATAAAACTCCAGCAGAAATTATCATTAAAACTAAAGAACGCAGAACATCCTTTAATAGCATCGATTTCCTATCTTCAATAATAGCATCTGTTAAACCTGGTAATTGGCTGTAACCAGAGTCTCTTAATCCTTCAAACGTTGAAAAGCCATGTGCTAATAAAAATCCTACAATAATTAATCCCCCAAAAGCATAAACTGCTTTCTTTAAAGCTTCTTTTTTTTCTTCTGAAGAAATAGTTAACGAAAAGAATTCTTTTAAACCTAAAACAGCTAAAATAGGGACACATAATTCTGCAATTACTTGGATTGATGAAACCGCTCGAAATTTATTATACAACGGAACATAATCAATAAAAAAGTTAGTTAATAGATCAAAATTTCTTCCCCAACTCATTAAAACAGAAAATATTGTTGCCGCAACTAACCACTGTTTTAATCTTCCTTTTACTAAGAAAATTCCTAAAAAAAACAGAAATAAAATTACAGCACCGATATAAGCCGGAGCTTCTACGATGCTTTGATCTCCCCAATAAGTTAATGCTTGCTTTGAATAATCTGTGGCTGTCTTTTTTCCTGCTTTACTCTCTATTGTTTTATAAAAGTTAGAATCTTTTCCCAATTTCTCAACAGTTCCTCCACCCATAAAACGGGGAATAAATAAATTAAAAGTTTCTAATTTCGCATAACTATATTCTGTAATATAAGCTTTATCCAATCCGCTTGAAACCTCTTTTTTAGTTCCATCTGGATTAATTGTTAATTCAGATTTACCTCTTGTACTATAATCTCCATATTCTTTCATCGCCAATAAACGAGAAGAGTTTGCGCCTATACCTAATAACACAGCCGCGATAATTACAACACTCTGTTTTATAAAAACAAGGAATATCTTTTCTTTGATTGCATTTATAAGTTCAACAATTCCTAAAATCAACAAACAAAACCCAAGATAATAAGTCATCTGGGGGTGATTTGTATAAATTTCTAAAGCCATTGCGACACCTGTAACAAAAAAACCTAAAATATATCGTTTTTGAAAAACCCACAAAACTCCTGCTAAAACTATGGGCATATAGGCAATTGCGTGTGCTTTTGCATTATGGCCTGCTCCGAATATGATAATTAAATACGTTGAAAAACCAAAGGCGAGTGATCCTAAAATTGCCAATCGCCAATTGATTTTTAAAGCTATCATTAAAACAAAAAAACTTAAAAAATACAAAAATGTATAATCTGCCGGTCTTGGTAAAAATCGTAAAGCTCTATCTAAAACTCTTACAAAATCATTCGGGTAATATGCACTTACTTGGTATGCAGGCATTCCGCTAAAAGAAGCACCTGTCCAATAGGGTTCTGTGTTTTTATCATCTCTAAAATCATTAATATCTTTTACCATTCCTCTAAATTGGGTGATATCAGATTGGTTTATTTTTTGTCCTTTTAAAAGGGGATGAAAATAAATGATTGAAGCCAAGGCAAAAAATACGATAGCTGTTACATAAGGTATAACTTTGTTAAAATCCTTCAAGTGAATGCTTTTTAATTAATGTTTTTAGTAGTCAAACTAATTATAAAATATTTCAATTAGTCAACTTCTTCAAAATCGACATATTCCCCAACAGAGTTTTTACTTTGTTTTTGAGTGCCTGGGTGTTTGTCTATTACAGTTTTCCCCTCCTGTACATTACTTTTTTGCTGCTGCCGATGTTGGCCATATTGCTGCTCGGCCTTATTTTTAATTGTTTCTGCAGCTTTTTTCATTAAAAAAGGTGCAAATAATTTTGCTAGAAACTTAAAAGCATAATAAAAAAGAAGTATATAAAATATAGTTTTTAGTAAACCCATTTAAATTTGTATTTGTAAAAAAATCATTCAAAAATAACAATTTGAATACAATTGAAGCGTTAACAAACTACAAAAGTTTCACAAACTCAAAAAAGTATCGTTTACTTTTATAAAACAGCATTTTTAACCTATGTTTGTGTTGACGGATAGCTACTGTTTACAAAATTGTATTCTAATTTATGAACAACCTTTTTACGAAATTTTTTTTAGCCTTTTTATTTCTTGTAAATATTACTCTGCATGCACAATATACTGATGTAATAAACTCAAATAAACCTGGTTTCTCAGAAAGTCCTTACAGTGTTGGTACTGGTATTTATCAATTTGAAACAGGCTTTTTCATGAAAGAAACACGTGTAGAAAATTCTTTTTCTAGACCAAAATCTTTGGGAGTAGATTTACTTTTTAGAACTAGTTTTTTTCTGGAAAAACTAGAATTAAATACCCAATTAACATATCAAAAAGACAAAGATGCTCTCAATAATATTTCTTCATCTGGTTTGAGTAATTTTACCATTGGAGCAAAATATCTAATATTTCAACCTGAATATACGGATAAAACGAAAGAAGTCCGGAGTTGGAAACGACGAAAGGCCTTTGATTTTAAACGATTGATTCCTTCTGTAGCCATTTACATTGGTATGAATACCAATTTAGTAAATGATATGCATAAAACAGAAAGTATTACTCCAAAAGCGGGCCTTTTATTACAACAAAATCTTACCAATGAATTTAATGTTATTTCAAATGTTTATTATGATAAAATTGGAACTGATTTTTCTGAAATATCCTATATAATAACAGCCACACATAATTTTAGATCAAGATGGTCTGGTTTTTTAGAGCACCAAGGAACATTTATAGAAGATCAAAATTACATAAATTTTGCAGCAGGAACAGCCTACTTATTTAGTAAAGATTTTCAAATTAATGCTTCTGCGAGGTATCTTTTAGAGGGAAATGCTTCTGGTTTTTATGCAGGTATAGGAGCATCATATAGAATTAATAAACATAAAGATTCTTTCAAGGAATTAGATGAAAATGGTAAAGAAATAAAAGAAACACCAATCACGAGGTATAACGAAGAACAAAAAGGTGGATTTTTCTCTCGAATTTTAAATGTTTTCAAGAAAAAAGAAAAAAACACAAGTGATCGAAAAAGACCGATAAGAACAAGAAAATCCCTCACTAAAAAGAAAAAAGAAGGATTTTTAGGTTTATTCAAGAAGAAAAAGAAAAAAGAAGAAGAGACAAGTGATCGAAAAAGACCGAAGAGAATAAGAAAATCACGCAAGAAAAAGAAAAAAGAAGAAACGGATATCGAAAAATTAGAAAGAGAAATTAAAGAGCTCGAAAAAGAGATAGAAAAAGATAACAAATAGAATTATTATTTTTGTGCTATGATTACGCTAAAAAAAATTGCTTCAAAAAAAGAAATGAAAGCCTTTGTGCTGTTTCCTTTTTCGTTATACAAAAACAATAAATATTGGGTTCCTCCAATTATCAAGGACGAAATTGACAATTTTGACCCAACAAAAAATCCTGTTTTCGAAAATGCAGATGCCCAGTTTTTTGTAGCAATGCGAAACAATAAAATTGTTGGTAGAGTCATAGCAATTATCAATTGGTTTGAAGTTGAAAAACAACAAATTAAAAAAATGCGTTTTGGATGGTTTGATGTGATTGACGATATTGAAGTTTCAAAAGCACTTTTAAACAAAGTAAAAGAAATCGGACTTGAAAACCACCTAAAATATATTGAGGGGCCTGTTGGATTTAACAACTTAGATAAAACAGGGGTTTTAACAGAGGGATTCGATCATTTAGGAACCATGATTACTTGGTATAATCACCCTTATTACAAAGATCATTTAGAACAATTAGGTTTCGTTAAAGAAAAAGAATACTTAGAAAATAAATTCAAATTTAAAAATGTTGATGGTGTTTATTTTGATAGAATAAGTAACATTTTAAAAAGAAGATTTAAGCTAAAAGCATTAGACTTTACAAAAACAAAAGACATTATGCCTTATGTTGATGAAATGTTTGAAGTTTTTGATGCATCATATTCTAAACTATCTACCTTTGTTCCTATTTCCGATTCTCAAATTGCATTTTTTAAAAAGAAATACATTTCATTTATCAACCCAGAATACATAAAATTTGTGGTTGATAAAGACGATAAATTAGTTGCTTTTGCCATTGTAATGCCTTCGTTTTCTGAGGCTTTACAAAAAGCACGAGGAAAGTTATTTCCATTTGGATTGCTTCATTTATTAAAAGCTAGAAAAAAAGCGAAAGACGTTACTTTCTACTTAATTGGTGTACACCCAGATTATCAGAACAAAGGTGTGCATGCTATTATTTTTGATCAATACACCAAAACATTTAAACCTCTAGGCATCGATAATTGCATAAGAACTCCTGAGTTAGAAGACAATCAAGCGATTAATAAATTGTGGGAAAACTTTAAACCTGTAACTCACAAAAGACGCAGAACTTATAAATTAGATATCAATGCAACTATTTTATAATTCAGAAATTACTCCACAAACAAAACAAATTACATTCGATAAAATTGAAAGTAAACATATTGTACGTGTCTTAAGAAAACAAGTAAATGACACGCTTAAAATAACAAACGGAAAAGGTTATTTATTTGATGTAAAAATAATTATTGCTAGCGATAAAAAATGCCTTGCAGAAGTTGTTCATTTTGAAGAGAAACCAAAACCTTGGAATTACTATTTACATATCGCCATTGCTCCCACTAAAAATAACGATAGAATAGAATGGTTTTTAGAAAAGGCAACAGAAATAGGTGTTGATGAAATTACACCAATTATTTGCGCTAACTCAGAACGTAGAATTGTAAAAATAGAACGTTTTGAGAAAATAATACAATCTGCAATGAAACAATCGTTAAAGTTTACCTTACCAAAACTAAATGAATCTGTAAAATTCAATGACTTTTTAAAACAAGGTTTAGACGGACAAGTTTGTATTGCACATTGTGAGGAACAAAAAAAGACATTATTACAATCTGTTGTAAAATCATCAGAAAAAACAACGATACTTATTGGTCCTGAAGGTGATTTTTCATCAGAAGAAATAAAAAAATGTTTAGCAAAAAATATGACTCCTATTTCTTTAGGAGACAGCAGGTTGCGCACAGAAACAGCAGCTTTAGTTGCTGTGAATACAATTTCGTTTATCAATCAGTAAGTTTTTATTATCTTGCTATCAAATCTGATCAAAATAATTAATGAAGCAACTTCAATTTCTATTCTCTACATTTTTTTTTCTTTCGATCAGTGCTCAAGACGTAGCTATTTTAAAATACAATGGAGGTGGAGATTGGTATGCAAACCCAACTGCAATACCCAATCTAGTCGCATTTGCTAACACAAATATAAAAACCAATATCTCAAAGAATCCACAGGTTGTATATATTGGTAGTGAAGATCTTTTTAATTACCCAGTCCTATTTATGACCGGGCATGGAAACGTCTATTTTTCTGATAATGATGCAAATAACCTTAGAAATTATTTAATTTCTGGTGGATTTTTACACATTTCAGACAACTATGGTTTGGATAAATTTATTCGAAAAGAATTAAAGAAAGTATTACCTGAATTGGAATTAAAAGAGATCCCAACAAACCACCCAATTTATAATCAGACTTTTAAATTTCCAAACGGAATTCCGAAAATTCATGAGCATAATAAAAAAATAGCACAAGGATTTGGATTATTTTATCAAGGAAGATTGGTCGTTTTTTATGATTATGAAACAGATTTAAGCGACGGTTGGGAAGATGAAATTATACATAACAATCCTGAAAGTGTGAGAGAAAAAGCATTAAAAATGGGTGCTAATATTATAGAATACGCTTTTAAAAACTAACGTTTAAATGTTAGGAAAGAATTTGAATTATTAGAATAAAATAATAGAATGCAAAACCAAATAGACATAGACGAGATAAGAATAAACTTTGATGAAAGTGGGCTATGGGTATTAAATATTGCCATTGCTATTATTATGTTTGGGGTTGCCTTAGGGATTACAATAGAGGATTTTAAACGACTTTTTAAAAACCCTAAAATAGTTTTTGTTGGAGTTTTATCACAATTCATTTTATTACCAGCATTTACTTTTTTAGCCATTCTAATCATAGAACCGCATCCAAGTTTTGCTCTTGGAATGATGATGATTGCTGCTTGCCCTGGTGGAAATGTTTCTAATTTTTTTAGTAAAATGGCTGGTGGAAATGCTGCTTTATCCGTTAGTTTAACTGCTTTTGCTACTTTAATCTGTATTATAATGACCCCCTTTAATTTACAATTTTGGGGAAGTTTATACAAACCGACTAATGAAATTTTAAAGACAGTTTCTTTAAATCCTTTTAGTTTATTCAAACTAGTGTCCTTAATTCTAGGAATCCCATTAATACTAGGAATGCTCATCAAAAATTACCATTCTGAAATGGCTGAAAAAATTGAAAAAGTTTTAAAACCTTTATCAATGTTGGTTTTTATTGCATTAATTTTCATTGCATTTTCTCAAAACTTAGATGTTTTTGTAAATCATATTCATCATGTACTGTTCTTAGTTATCTTTCATAATGTTTTTGCATACATCTTAGGATTCTATACTGCAAAAAGTTTTAAATTGAATAGCCAAGATCGTAAAACAATTGCTATGGAAACAGGCATACAAAATGGCGGATTGGGTTTACTTCTTATATTTGGATTCTTTGAAGGATTAGGAGGAATGGCTTTACTGGCAGCTTTTTGGGGTATTTGGGATGTATTTTCTGGAATGGCGCTGGCCACTTATTGGGGTAGAAAAACCAAGCAAAAACTAGCAACTGTGCTTCATAACACAAATAAATAATTATCTCTATTGAAATCACTTTGGTACAATTTTATAAGACTAATTATTAAAATAGGTTTGTTCTTTTATACCAAAAGAATAAAAGTTTCAGGTAAAAATAATATTCCTAAAAAAAGCGCTGTTTTATTTGCTATAAATCATCCTAATGGATTGATTGATCCTTTAATTGCAACCACGAATATAATAAGAGACAATCATTATCTAGTTAGAGCGGCTTCTTTTAAAAAACCTCTTATAAAGAAGATTCTCGGTTCTTTAAATTTAATGCCTATTTATAGAATAAGAGATGGTGCTAGTCAGCTAGGAAAAAACCAAGAAATTTTTGAAAGTTGTTTTGATATTTTCAATCGAGGAGAAACTTTAATGATTTTTCCTGAAGGAAGTCATAATAGAAAACGTACGATAAGACCTTTAAGTAAAGGTTTTACAAGAATTGTTTTTGGTGCTTTACAGAAATACCCTGACTTAGATATAAAAATAATTCCTGTTGGATTAACGTACCAAAACGTTTCTTACTATCCAGCAAAAGTATCTTTAAATTTTGGAAAACCAATTTCAGCTAATGACTTTTACAACCCAGAAAAACCAAATATTTCTGCTATTCAGCTAAAAAATGAAGTCAGCTGTCAATTAAAAAACCTGACTGTTCATATACCTGATGATGAAAATTATGAAAGTACCTTAATAAAACTAAATAATGCTCAAGTAGATTTTACGAATGTAGAATTGGTAAACAAAATGATTTTATCTGGAAATATATCAGAGAAAAAAATCGAGAAATCCAACCTCTTAAAACCTTTATTTTACCTTATCCTTTTTAACAGTATTATTCCTTTTTTAATTTGGAAAAAAGTCTCAAAAAAAATTGATGAAATCGAGTTTATAGACACATTTAGATTCACCTTTAGCAAAGTTGCATTGCCTGTATTTTATAGTCTTCAAACTTATTTTATTAGTTTATTTCTTGGTTGGAATATTGCAAGAATTTATTTTCTAATTTCATTGCTTATAATTCTAATTTATACCAAATTATCTATTACAAATACAGAAGCTTAAATTTTAAATAACAACTGAAATAGTACGAATATAATTCTAATCTAAAATAGCATTTTGAATAATTTGCTGAATTTCAGTACGAATATTATTAGTCAACAAACTGGTATTTTTCATTGTTGGATATACTCTATTTGATAGAAAAACATAAACCAATTCACTTTTTGGATCTGCCCAAGTATAAGTGCCTGTAAAACCAGAATGCCCGAAACTTTCATCTGAAACGCATCCACAAGTTGCTTTAACATCAGGGTTTAACTGAGGCTTATCAAAGCCTAAACCTCTACGAACTTTTTTATCAGAAAAATAACGGTAATTAAATTTATCTAAAGTTCCTGTTTTCAAATAACGTTTTCCTCCATAATATCCTTTTTGCAAATACATTTGCATAATTTTAGCAACATCGTTCGCGTTCGAAAATAAACCCGCATGACCTCCTACTCCGCCCAACATTGCTGCTCCCATATCATGTACGTCTCCATGTAATAATTGGTTGCGATAGTAATCATCATTTTCTGTTGGAACAATTTCATCTTTAGGAAATTTTTTAAGCGGTAAATAACCCGTTCTATTCGCACCTAGCGGTTGATAAATATTTTTATCAACCAAAGAATTTAATGGTTTATTATATTCTCTTTCAAGAGCCTCTTTAAAGATATAATAGCCCAAATCACTATATTTATAACCTGCCTCCTCTCTTTGCTCCGCATCTATAATATGTTTATGAATACTATCTTTATAAGCGTTATGTAAATATAAGTTTTGAGCAACTTTAACCGAATAATTTTTTAATTTTTTCTTGCGATAAAATATAGGTAAATTTTCGTGAGTTACCGTATCTTGAGTTTTCACATAAAAAGGAATCCAAGCTTTCAACTTACCAAAATGAGATAGCGTCTCTTTTACAGAAACAGTTGCCTTATTCGATCCTTTAAAACTCGGTAAAAGATCTTGTAACTTTTCGTTTAAATTAATTTTTTGCTCTTCTTCTGCCTTCATAATTAGTGGTAAAGAAGCTAATATCTTTGTGAGTGATGCTAAATCATAAACATCACTATTTTTCACTTTTAGCAACTTTTTCTCTGTATGATATCCATAACTTTTATTTAATACAACTTTGCCTCTTCTTGCTGCAAAAACTTGAAAACCTGGAGCCATTTTTTTTGACAAAATAATCTCGGCTACAGAATCTATCTTTTTTAATTTTAGAGAAGACATGTTTGCAGCCTCGGGAATTGTGTACTCAAACCTGCTAAGACTTGATGTCATAAAACCATGACCTTCTCTAAACTCGCTTTTAATGGAAACAGGTAGTTTTCCTTTTGCAGGAAAAGCACCAAAAATTAATTGTGCAGAGAGTTCTTGCGCCAGTTTACTGTTTTGATAAGAAACAAGAATTCCTTCTATATGTTTAAAATTTTTTATTTGTAATAAACTATAAGGACTTGTAAAAACATCTAATATCACGTTACTTTTTCGTGTAATCTCTTGCAACCAAACAAGGTCTTTATCCTTAAACTTATAACTTTTCCAGGGATTTAAATTTGACTTATGAAATCCAACAATCACCAAATTATAAGGTTTCAATTTTTTTATAATTCCGTCTAAATTTTCGTCAGAAACCACATCTACCTTTCCATAGTTTTGCAACATATTAACAAAATCTATACTCGAATCATCTCCTAATTTGACATAAGCAATTTTTCGTTTTTCTAAATTACCAATCGGTAAATTTCCATTAATATTCTTAACAATTGTCAAAGAATTCTTTACCAATTTTCTATGTAACAATTCATCTTCTATTGCATTCAAATCCTTTTCAATACCCTCTAAAACAATTGGCTTATAAGTGTGCAAACCTGCCCAATGTTTTGCTCTTAATATTTTTCTAACAGAAAAATTTAATCGTTCTTCTGTCAATGTTTTTAACTCAATTGCTTTTTTAATAATATTTATGGTTGCAGGTAAATCTTGAGGTATTAAAAGTAAATCGTTTCCTGCCTGAATTGCTGCCAAATTTATTTCTGCAGATGTTGCATAATTTGCAGCACCTTTCATGTTTAAACCATCTGTAATTACTAAACCTAAAAAACCTAATTTTTGTTGCAATAAATTGGTTACAACATTTTTAGACAACGAAGTTGGCAGCCTTTTATTAGACTCTAAACTAGGTATACTTAAATGCGCAGTCATTACACTCGCAACACCTGCGTCAAAAACTTTTTTGTACGGATACAGTTCTACAGAATCTAAACGTGCAATATCAAAATTTAAAACAGGCAATGTATGATGAGAATCAGAAGCTGTATCTCCATGACCAGGAAAGTGTTTTGCGTTCGCCAAAACACCCTCGCTTTGCATCCCTTGTGTAAAAGCAATTGCCTTTTGAGTTACATTTTCTTTATTCTCACCAAAAGAACGATTTCCAATTATTGGATTTTCAGGATTTGTATTTATGTCAACAACGGGTGCAAAGTTTATATGAATTCCCAAACGTTTACAATGTTTTCCTAAATGAACACCAAATTCTTTAATTAAAGAATCATTTCTAATAGCACCCAGCGTCATATTCCAGGGAAAGCGATACGCATCTTTTAAACGCATGTCTAAACCCCATTCCCCATCAAAACCGATCATTAAAGGCACTTTTGCAGCATCTTGATATCTATTGTTTAATTCCGCTTGTTTTTCTGGAGTTCCTTGCATAAAAATTAGATTACCAACATGATATTCTTTAATCATCTTTGTAATAAAATCTGCATGTTTTTCATCTTTATTAGAATACGCTTGTACCATAAATAACTGACCTATTTTTTCATCTAAAGTCATATTTTTCATAATACTATCTACCCAAATAGTTTGTGCTTCTAAATCTTTCGCGATTAAAGGATCTACACTTTGTGCAGACATATTAAAAGCAAAACCAATAAAAAACATAATAAGTAACTCTTTCTTCATCTTTTTCTTCAACATTTATTTTGGGCGTTTTAACAGGATTTCCATTATATCTTTTTTTCGTTCCTCCAAAAAGGATGCCATTTCAATCCTTAAAGCGGTTCAACGAAAAGCTTTCTATTATTTAAAACAATAGCTATACCAAAAAGCGTTTGTGCCAACTATCGTTTGCCGGAATTTCCCATTTATTTTCAAAATCTTCCTTTGTACTTACCATATTATTAAACACAATCGTTTCTGAAGTTACTTTTTGTTCTTTCGCAAATTTCTGAAAATCAGATAATGTTACTAAATTAATGTTTTCATCATCTTTAAAGGTAATGTTCATTTTATTCATTAAATCTAATTTCAATTCATGCTCTAAACCTTTCACAAAGCGAACTGAAGCATCAATAGAGCAGCCAGAAACATTATTAAAACTTTCATCCACCGCCAAGACTAAAAACTGATTGTATTTTATCGTAAAAGAACCTTTTAAATCATATCCATGACGCGTCCATTGATTGATAAATTCTTCTGCTTTCTCAGAAATGAAATCAATTTCTTTTTCTTGAAATTCTCTATCAGACTGGTAAATCCAAACACGAGAATTATTTGGTAAGTTTTTATATTCTGTAAACATATTTTTAGATTAAGTAATTACTAAACTAATTGGTTATTATTTAACCATCTATTCACCTATCGTAAATTAAATTTCTGCTGTAAAGCTTGTAATTTTTCTTTATCGGACATTTTCTTTTTCGGAGGAGTCATTCTTTGTTTAATTTCATTTAACACCTTTTTCGTGTATAAAGGAAAATCTGCATTTTGTATCCAATTATTATAACCAGGGTTTTCTTTAAAAACCTCCTCTACAGTTCTTCCTTTGTATTTTCCGAAAGAAAAAATCTCTTGTTTTTTATCGTTCATCAGAACAAAACCAGCAAAATCCGCTCTTTCTCCGTGTGTAGAAAACTCACTTAAAGCAGCCACAGAGTTCTCTATATCATCATATTTATCTAATTGCGCTAATAATATTTCATAGGTAGCATTGGTATCTGCTTCTGCCCCATGAGCACCTTCTAATTCCTTACCACAATAAAACTGATAACCTGCACTTAAGGTTCTTTGCTCTTTCTTATGGAAAATAACTTGTACATCAATTGCTTTTCTATTTTTCATATCAAAGTCAATACCTGCACGCATTAATTCTTCTGCCAGTAAAGGAATATCAAAACGGTTTGAATTAAAACCTGCCAAATCAGAATCTGCAATCATCGCATTAATTTGCCCTGCCAATTCCTTAAAGGTAGGCTCTGCCGCTACTTTTTCGTTGGTAATTCCATGCACATCAATGGAGTCTTGTGGAATTTCCATTTCTGGGTTTACCAACCAAGTTTTACTTTCTTTATTTCCATTTGGAAACACTTTTAAAATTGCTATTTCTACAACTTTATCCGTTGCTATATTCACTCCTGTTGTTTCTAAATCGAAAAATACGATTGGTTTTGTTAAATTTAATTCCATTTTTTTATTGTAATTCCTGTAAACAGAAGCCGATTTTTAGTTAAATTCTTTTGTTTCTTCTTCATTTTTAATATTTTTTAAAGATAAAAAAAATAGTTATTTTATATTCTATTTTTATATCATTTTATGATAATTATAACTACCACATCTCTAGAATATTACATCAGTAAAATTATTTTAACTAAACTTAATTTTAGTAGAAACTAATTTATTTTTTAACCTTTTAATTTCATTATTTTTACACCATGGTAAAAGAAATTCAACTTCGAGTAAACTTAATTGAAGAACGTAAAGAAAATACGCTTTTGTACAAAGCTTCTCAGAAGTTAGGTGTTGATAAAAGTGAAATATCTGCAGTAAAGGTGCTGCGAAAATCGATTGATGCTCGTAAAAAAGACATTATCTTTAATTACAAGGTAGCTGTTTATATCAATGAACAAGTACCTGAAAAATCTGATTATGCTTTTGAATATAAAGATGTGTCTAATGCCAAAGAAATTCATATTATTGGTTTTGGACCTGCAGGAATGTATGCTGCTTTACGTTGTATAGAGTTAGGCTACAAACCAATTGTTTTAGAACGCGGAAAAAATGTGCAAGATAGAAGGCGCGATTTAAAAGCCATAAATCAAGATCATATTGTGAATGAAGATTCAAATTATTGTTTTGGTGAAGGAGGAGCAGGAACGTATTCTGATGGGAAATTATATACAAGAAGTTTAAAGCGAGGAGATGTAAGACGTATTTTTGAAAATCTTGTATTTCACGGTGCTACAGATCAAATATTAGTGGATGCACATCCTCATATTGGAACGAATAAATTACCCAAAATCATTGAAAATATCCGCAAAAACATTTTAAAATATGGTGGTGAGATTCATTTTGAAAGTAAAGTCACAAATTTTAAGATAAAAAATAACAAGCTTCTAGCAATTCAACTCAAGGATGGAAGAGAAATGGCGGTTAATTCAGTGATTTTAGCAACAGGGCATTCTGCAAGAGATATTTATGAATTGTTGCATAAAAAAGAGATTGCCTTAAAGGCCAAATCGTTTGCAATGGGTGTTCGTGTAGAACATCCACAAGAAATAATCGATCAAATTCAATACCATTGTTCTGGCCAAAGAGATGAACTTTTACCAGCTGCTGCTTATAGCCTGGTGCACCAAGTAAAGAATCGAGGTGTGTATTCTTTTTGTATGTGTCCAGGAGGTTTTATTGTTCCTGCTGCTACTGCAAATGGTGAAGTAGTTGTAAACGGAATGTCGCCAAGTAGAAGAAATAATCGGTTTGCAAATTCCGGAATTGTTGTTGAATTAGATATTGACAAAGACTTCAAAAAGTACGAACAATTTGGAGCATTAAAAGGATTAGAATTTCAGAAAGATTTAGAAAAAATCTCCTTTTTTGCTGGGGGAAGAACACAAACTGCACCTGCTCAAAGATTGGTAGATTTTGTTGATGGAAAATTATCATCAGACTTAAATGATTGCTCTTATCAACCTGGATTAAATTCTGCTCCACTACATTCTTTATTACCTAAAATAATTGGCGGAAGATTAAGAAAAGGTTTTGCTGCTTTCGGACAAAAAATGCATGGTTATTATACCAATGAAGCAAACATTATTGGAGTAGAATCTAGAACCTCATCTCCTGTAAACATACCAAGAAAAGAAACTTTAGAGCATACAGAAATAGAAGGCTTATTTCCTTGTGGAGAAGGTGGTGGTTATGCAGGTGGCATTGTTTCTGCTGCCATGGATGGCGAGCGCTGTGCTGAAGCCGCAATCGCAGGATTTTAGAACTCTTTTCTTCAGTAAGTTTACTCTCAATCAGGAATTATTAATTGTTTTTTCTAAAAAAAACTTTAATTCACTAATCCCAATTGTAAGTTTATAACATAGCTTAATTTTTGCACTAAATTATATCGAATTACAAAAAAAGTCCATAACTATTGAATATAATTCTGGACTTGGTATAAAAATTAAAGTTCGCTAACTTAAATTCTTTACAGATTTCGCGCTATCAATTAGCGTTTTTTCAAAAGAAATTGGTTTCCAATTAAATACTCTTTTAGTTGGAGATATATCTGCACTTACTTCTGCATCTACAAATGGCAACATACCCTTCATTTCTGCATTAAATAAACTCATAAATTTTACCATAAAACTTGGAGCTTTCTTGGGATTTGATTTTTTAAATCCATTCGCTTTTAGTGTGTAAGCCATACTTAAAAAGGAATGAGGTTTTTCTGAAGTAACGATAAAACGTTGTCCATTAGACTCAGTATTCTCCATAGCGTCCACATGTATTTTGGCAATATCTCTTACATCAGACATTACATAATGAACATTTGGTAACATTGGTACTTTTCCAGAAATTAAATCGCTAATCATTCCCATAGATGCGCCAGAAAGGTTACCCGTTAAAGTTGGGCCATAGATAGGACCTGGATTTACCACTGTCAATTCCATTTTATTCGAGGAGTCTTGCTTGTTATAAAAATCCCAAGCTACTCTCTCAGCAAGAGCTTTACTTTTTATATAAGCGCCTACATTATCTGTTTTCGCATTTGTCCAACTCGCTTGCGTAAGGTGATTTTTCTTTTTGTCACCTGCCATAGCAACAGTAGAAGATGTTAATACTACCTTTTTAACTCCTGCCTTTTTTGCAGCTTTTAAGGCTCTTAGTGTTCCTTCTACCGCAGGCTTTATCATTTCGTTTTCATCTTTTGGTTCGGCAATTACAAAAGGAGATGCAACATGTAAAACATAGTCACAACCTTTCATGGCCTCATCCCAACCTTCATCATTAAGCAAATCAAGCTCACAAAACTCTAAATTATCTTTTGCATCTATAACCTTAGCAATACCCTTCCTAACTTCTTGCTCTTTAGAAAAATTTCTTACCGAGCCCCTCACAGAATAGCCATTTTCTAATAGCTGCGCAGCACAATGCTGCCCAACAAATCCAGATATTCCTGTTAATAATACTTTTTTCATTGATTGATTGTTTTAGTTTATTTCCAAGCTGAAAACATTTTTTCAACTTCTTTTGGTGTAGTTCCGTATGCTTGCTTTACCTATTCCACGATTTGCGCCACTCACGATAGCAATACTGTATTTAATTGAAATTTCTTTCTTCATTTTTACGTATTTATTCAGAATTATTACTTTTAAATTGCAAGCAAAGGTATAAAATAACTTTTATAAAGGAAGTAATAATTTATATAAATTGCATTTTACAAGTAATAAATAAGTTTCATACATTTGCATTGTGTTAAAATGAATGCTTTATGAAAAATTTTAGATGTAATTGTCCTATAACTTCGGCAATTGATATAATTGGAGATAAATGGATATTAGTGCTTGTCAAACAAATGCTATTCGAAGAAAAACAAACATTTAAAGATTTTACAGAAAGTAATGAAGCTATTGCTACAAACATACTTACGACAAAACTAAAACTACTAACAGAACTCGAAATTGTAAAAAAATCTAAATTACCTCATAATAAAAAATCTATCTATTATCATTTAACAGACAGAGGATTATCGCTGACATCGATTATTGTAGAGTTAGCAATATGGAGTGGTGAAAACATAAGAGATCTGAATACGAATATGACTGGAAGCGATAAGCTAGATGCAATAAAAGCTAATAAAGATGAATTTATTAAAACCATAATTGCTAATTATAAAGAAAACATCTCCAGAACAATGTTTATAGAGTCATAGAAAGCAGCCAATTTCTGTGGCCTTGTGAAATAAGTGCTAGCGCGTCTAAAAAGTTCTTGAGATATTAAAACCAAAATGAATATCACCTGAGAAAAAATCGCCAGTATTTTCAGTAATAAAACTTTTTTCTATCATTGTAATTGCATTTGATAAAATCAACTGAAATACGTGCCCGCCAGTTTCTATATCTACACCAAAAGCTAATGAGTTTCTTGCATCTATTGATTTAGATTGGTCAAAAGCAAAATAGTACTCACTATTAAAAGAAACTCTTTTTGTTAATTTCATTCTTGTTCCTAATCCTAACGCAAAAATATCATGAGGATCTGCAGCTATTCTTACTGTGTTTCTATGCACGTAAGTAGGGGTTAATTGAAAAGAAAAAGAAGGACTTACTTTTTTGGCTATTAGAACCTGACCAACGTAAAACAAACTCTCTGAAAAAGTTCTTTTATCTGCTGGATCATAATCTTTTAATGTTTTTACCGCTACACTTCCAAAAAGTGAAACTGCAAAAGGAAAAGAATTTGCTCCCGTTTTCTGCTTTAGCAGACTGTATTTTAAAAAGCCATCATACGTTTTTTCAAAACTACTTCTACCTAGACCCGCGGTTAAATTATTATTTACCCCGTATTCTAGCGCAAAACGAATATTGGATTTATCTAAACCAAAAAGATCGTCAAAACCTAAATTTATACGTCCAAACCTGTGAGAAATAATAAACTCTAACTCCTTGTCTTTTCTATTTTCTATTGAATGTCCGTTTAATATTCTTGTGCCCTTAAAAGTTGCTGTGACAATGTTGTCTGTTTTTGGAGTCTCGCTATCTAAAATATCCAATAAATCTTGTGCTGGAATATTTATACTTATTAGAACAACAAAAATGGTTACTATAATTTTTTTCATCTTTTATTTCTTATAAGGTTGGTGATTAAAATCGAAAGTTACTTTAATTTTTTTAGCAATACTTTTAGAAACTACCCTTGGTATTTCAATATCGTAATCTGCTAATAATATATTAAACTCGCCTTTTACAAAAATACTTTCTTCTGATTTTGTAATATTTGCACCAATTACAATTTCTTTACTGACACCATGAATTGAAATTACTCCTTCCACTTCTGCCTTTGTCTCCAAATCCGTTATACTTTCAAAATCGACGATATCACCTCTAAAAGTTGCTTTCGGAAACTTATCTGACTCTACATAGTTCTCGTTAAAATGCTCTTGCATTAATGCTTTTTCAAACATAAATGATTTCATCAAAATAGCAATTGCCATTTGGCCTGAACCAGCATCAATAATACTTAGTACTTGATTGTTGTCTGCTTTAAAATCCTTCACCACCGCAGAAGAAAAAAAAGATATTGAACCATTTTTTGTTAAAAACCTTTCTTGAGCATTATTTACAGTTACAAATAGCAAGCAAATTATGATTGTATAAATAGTTTTCATGTTTTTTTTCATTTAGCTAATTATTTCACATTTTACAAGAATAACATCCATTAAAAAACCTGTGCATATTCCTTTTAAAGTAATAGTTTGTCCTACTTTTAGTGATTTCATTTTTTTCATTCCTCCCTCGGATAAATGGCACAAAACACTTCCAAAATTATCTCTTGTTTTAAGGGTGATAATACCCCTCTCTTTCTCTATATTTAATTCAGAAATTGTGCCATTAATTTTAATAATTTTTTCGAGATACAACTTATTGGCTGCATTTTCATCCGTAGAAAAATCATTCAAAATTTTTGATGCAGATAATGTAATATCAGATTTTGTTTCAACAACATTCACATGCGGTTTGTTATACATTTTATAGGCAACAAAAACACCCACAAATCCAACAATTAAAATTACGATGACTATTTTATTTTTTTTCATCCTCTGTTGTTTAATTATCTAAAGCACCACTTTCTACCCAACAAACAATAGCATCTATTTCTGACTGTGTTAAAGAAATTCCTTTTGGCATTCTTCTGCTCACAACCTCTGCTTTTACGCTATTTGCATTTGAACTCATGGCACTGTAAGATGTTAAATTTGGGAAGTTACCCCCAATTCCGTGACAATCAATACAAGCTGCATCAATAATTGGCTTTATATTCTGAGAAAATGTAATCTCTGCACAGGAATCTATAATAACTTCTCTTTCATCAAAATCATCTTCTTCCACATTTGTTATACAAGATACAAAAAAGACAGATACTAAAAGAACAAGGAATTCTTTTCTAATTTTAAAATGACTTTTCATTATAAACTGTTTTTTGTTTCTAAATACCAAAATAATCAATAAAAAGGACATCTGGTCCTATTAGATTGTAATAGAATACATCAGAATAAAATGATGAAATGCCAACCTTCAGTGGGGAATAAGAATAATCTATACAGCAATAAACGAGTAAATTCTTATTTGTAATTTTTCTTCAATCATTAATTATATTGACAACTGAAGCGAATCCAAAATTCTTACAACCAATAACTAAACTTTATTAAGCTTACAAACCACTTATAAAATTACCATAAGGATCTTTAAATTGTGTTCCTTCAGCAAAACGATATTTACTTAACTTTTTAAATTCTACGAGTGCCCACAATACAAATTCTTTCATAAAATAAGTATCAGACTCATTTAAACTTGGTTGGTAAGCTTTTACAAAAACAGATAAGGACTTTATTTTGTCTAATTCTGCCTTGTATTCTTCTTCTGTATAATCATCTAATAATTCAAAATCAACGTCTGCATTAAAAAACCAAGAAATTATATCATCATATGGAGTTTCATTATCCTGTTTCTCCAACTTTTTTATCTCTGGAAAATAGTTTGGAAACAATGTTTTTATTCCGTTTTTAATTAAGTTCTCTGCAACTGCCTGCGTACCCTCTTGTTCTCCCTCGTAAACCAATTCTACTTTACCTGTTATTGCCGGAATAATTCCATCAAAATCACTTAAACGAATCATGGTTTTTTGTTCTCCACAAAGTAAAGCTCTTCTTTCTGCTGTACTTAACAAGTTTTCAAAAGCGGTAATACTTAGACGTGCACTTACACCACTTTTAGCATCAATATATTCACTTTTTCTAGCTTCAAAAACTATTTGCTCTAACAAATCTTTTGCCAATTCAGGCACAGCAATAAAATCTTTTAAAGCACTTGCTTTACTCGCTTCTTGCTGCGTTATCTTTTTTGCAGTTTCTATATCCTCTGGGTAATGGGTCAAAATTTGCGAGCCTATTCTGTCTTTTAAAGGGGTTACAATACTACCTCTATTGGTATAATCCTCAGGATTTGCTGTAAATACAAATTGCATATCTAAAGGAAGTCTTAATTTAAAACCTCTAATCTGAATATCTCCTTCTTGTAAGATATTGAATAAAGCAACTTGAATTCTTGACTGTAAGTCGGGCAATTCGTTTATTACAAAAATACATCTGTTAGCTCGGGGAATCATTCCGTAATGAATTACCCTGTCATCTGCATAAGATAATTTTAGATTCGCGGCTTTTATTGGATCTACATCACCAATAATATCTGCAACAGTAACATCTGGAGTTGCCAATTTCTCTGCAAAACGCTCATTTCTATGCAACCAAAAAATAGGAGTTTCATCACCTTTTTCTTTAATGGCTTCAATAGCAAATCTTGAAATTGGATGAAGCGGATCATCGTTAATTTCAGAGCCCTCTACTACAGGGATATATTCGTCTAACAAATCTAGCATTAATCTCGCTATACGCGTTTTTGCTTGGCCTCTTAATCCTAATAGATTGATGTTATGTTTGCTTAAAATTGCTCTTTCTAACTCCGGGATTACGGTATTTTCATAACCATGAATTCCTTTAAAAACAGTTTCTTTATGCTGTATCTTACGAATTAAGTTTTCACGCAACTCATCTTTTATAGATTTCGAAGTGTATCCTGCCTTTATTAATTCGCCTAAAGTTTTTATGTTAATAATATTCATATATTTAATTATATCAAACAAAGTTTACTTCTTTTACTGAACAACTTTGTTGTTTATTTTTAGCCTCTAATTCTTTTTTTTCTATTGGTTTCGTAATCTTCAAAAATCATTTCTCCTAAACCTTTTAAACCAGTGTAAAATGCTTTTCCTTGGTTTGCTTTTGTGAAAGCCCTTACAAATTGCATTAAATAAGAATCTTGAGCTATCATAAAAGTGGTTATAGGAATATGTAACTTTCTTGCTTGCTGCGCCATTGCATAACATTTATTTACAATGTAGGAGTCTAAACCGTTACTATTTTTATAATATTGGCCATCTGGTAAACGCAAACAACTTGGTTTTCCATCAGTAATCATAAATATTTGTTTGTTTGTATTTCTTTTTCTTCGCAATAAATCCATTGCTAACTGCAAACCAGCCACCGTATTTGTATGATAAGGCCCCACTTGTAAATAAGGTAAATCCTTAATTTTTATAGACCAGGCATCGTTTCCAAAAACAATAATATCAATGGTATCTTTTGGATAACGCGTTGTAATTAATTCTGCCAACGCCATCGCTACTTTTTTGGCTGGCGTAATTCTATCTTCTCCGTATAAAATCATCGAATGGCTAATATCAATCATTAAAACGGTACTCATTTGACTTTTATGCAACGTTTCTTCCACAACCAAGTCATTTTCTGTTAGATTAAAGTTTTCTATTCCGTTATTAACTTGAGCGTTCCTTAAGCTTTCTGTCATGGATACTTTATCTAAAGCATCTCCGAATTGATAAGCCCTTAAATCTCCAGTATGTTCATCTCCAATTCCTACAGATTTACTTTTATGATTTCCACTACCACTTCTTTTTATTTTTCCAAAAATAGTATTTAAAGCTTGTTGACGAATGGCGCGTTCCGTTTTTGGAGTAATTTTTGTTCCTCCGGTTCCATCTCCTTTTATTTCCTCTTTTATGTACCCTTTCTTCTTCAAGTCATCTATAAAATCATCAATGGTATACTTATCATTGGTTAGTTTATACTCTTTATCTAGGGTACGCAGCCATTCAATAGCTTCATCAAAATCGCCAGAGGTGTGCGTAATCAGTTCTTTAAAAATCTCAAAAAGCATTTCAAAAGGAGACTGACTTTTTGCTTCGTAGGTTTTAAAAACAAAACCTTTTCTTTTTGTATCATTTTTCATTTCTATAAAAATACATATTTAAAAGCTCTCATTTAACACATTAATATTACTTTAATAAATATGACTATTATTTATATTTATTAAAATATGAATATTTCACAGAGAGAATGAAAGACCATTAATACAAAAAAATAATTCTTTAAATAATAAACTTTTACCACCAATTAACCGTCTATTACATACCCAAAAAGAATCTTGTTCCTTGAAATTCACCCCACTCTTAAACCATACAAAAACAAGCTATTTAATAGCTACAAAACTTATATCTATTTACAATCTAAAATTCATTAAACCTTGGACGTAAATTAGTAAAGGTTATTTGGCGTTAAAAGCCCGTTTGAATCAACTTACAACATTCGTAAAAAATGCAACAAAAAGATATGAAATAATTCTAATACAAATCGTAATCAATTCAAGCGCTATTTATTATTTTTACAGAATGGCAAGAGTTTTAATTACAGGTGGTACAGGTTTGGTTGGAAAAAGATTAACTCAAATGTTAATTGCAAAAAATCATAAAGTACTTATTTTAAGCAGAAATCCAAAAAAGAAGAATGAATTTAAGTGGGATGTTTGCTCTAATCATGTTGATGAAAAAGCACTTATAAATACAGATTACATTATTCATTTAGCAGGAGCTGGAATCGCTGATGAACGCTGGTCAAAAAAAAGAAAACAAGTAATTATTGATAGTAGAGTTGAAACAGCAAACTTACTTTTTGATAAAATAACATCTTTAAATATCAAATTAAAAGGATTCATTTCAGCCTCAGGAATTGGTTACTACGGAGCAGTAAATTCTGAAATCATTTTTGAAGAAACTGCTAAAGTAGGGACTGATTTTTTAGGTAAAACATGTGAAAAATGGGAACAAGCTGCACATCAGTTTTCAACACAGAACACACCTGTAACCATCTTAAGGACAGGTATTGTTTTAGCGAAAAAAGGTGGTGCATTAGACAAAATGAAAACCCCTATAATAACTCCTATAGGTTCGGGTAAACAATACATTCCTTGGATTCATATTGACGATCTTTGCCATCTGTATATAGCAGCAATTGAAGATAATTTAATCGGTGTTTTTAACGCAGTAGCTCCAGAACATCACACCAGTATTTCTTTTTCTAAAGCACTAGCCAAGAATTTTAAAAGACCCTATTTAGCAATTGGGGTACCCGGTTTTGTACTTAAAATTTTATTTGGTGAAATGTCGGTTATTCTTTTAACAGGAAGTAGAATCTCAACTAAAAAAATCGAAAAGAATAAATATTCTTTCCGATTTGCAAAGCTTCAGGAAGCTTTGAGTAACTTATAAATAACGCATCGTCTTCATTTTCTCTGTCAACGTTTATCTTGTTCGCGCAAATTTGTAATCATTGATAATCACAAATTATGGTAAGAAAATAATTGAATAGCTGCTGTTATCGATAAAAGTTAAAACGATGATTTGATATTTAGAGCAACCTCACTCCACGTTTTAGACACGCCATCAGCTCCTTTATGTAATTCTTTACAAACTGTATTTATAGAATTTATAGCATCTAGAGCGTTCCAGTTGGCAACATCCATAGTTGCGTTCATAGAAAAAGTATTTGCTTTAATACGATATAAGAAAGATACTTTTTCTGTAATACCATTCATTTTGATATTTGCATAACCAATAGAATCGTTTTCTAAAACCAACTTACCAGACAACAATTTGGTCTTGTCCATAAAGCCAAAAAAGAATTTTCTTATTTTATAATCTCTACTCGCGTTTTGAGTAAAAAGGCTACTTACGGGTATAGAGAACTCAGCATTATGAATCGCTTCCTTAATTGAATTTCCCTCGCCTCCTTGGGTAATATCAACCTTTTTAAACTGACCACCTACAGGTACCTTATCTGTAGTTTTATAAGCTATAAAGTTAATTTCGTTGTCAGCATTTTCTATTGAAAACTTTAACTTACTTTTTTTAACTTCTACCTTGCTTTTCACTAATTTTTCAGCGGGTCTTTCTGATTTACAAGATGAAAAATTAAATGATACAACCAATAATAATGATAAAACGATTACTCTTTTCATGATGATATTATTTTAATGTAAAACTGTCTTTGCTAAATTAATATATTTTTGCTTTGCTTCCTCAGAATTCATTCCTTTTAATTGCATCCATGCATTTAATTTAAACGCATTTCTTACATCGAGCTCACTGTTAGCCGAAAGGTTATTACCAAAATTTGCTTGTTTGTTATAAGCATAAAGTTTTAGCATTATGTCTGTAGCAATCGCTTTTCTTAATTTAGAAATCTTAACGAATGCTTCATTAAACTCTTTGTCTAAATCAGATTCCATAAATCTTATTTTTCTGCAATTAATTGCACCCCTCCTTTAACCTTATCGCCTAAAGATACTTTTAAGTTTGTTCCTAATGGAAGAAAAAGGTCTACTCGAGAGCCAAATTTAATAAAACCAGCATCTTCACCTTGTATAGATGTATCTCCTACTTTGGCATAATTAACAATTCTTTTAGCCAACGCTCCTGCAATTTGTCTGTATAAAACATCACCGAAAGCTTTATTATGCAATACGACAGAAGTTCTCTCGTTCTCAGTAGATGCCTTTGGATGCCAAGCAACCAAATATTTACCAGGGTGGTATTTACTATATTTTACAACACCACTCATTGCATATCTCGTGACGTGCACATTAATTGGAGACATAAAAATAGAAACTTGTAATCTTTTTCCTTTAAAGTATTCTGGCTCCTCTACTTCTTCAATTACTACGACCTTGCCATCTACAGGGGCAACTAATGCGTTTTCATTTATAGGAGCGACCCTTTTAGGGTTTCTAAAAAACTGTAAAATAATTATTAAAAAAACCAAAATTAAAATCTGAACAGCCTTTACCAACCATAGCGTCTCAATAAAATTTTCGGCCAATAAAATACCTGAAACAGATAAAAGTAAAGCAACAGTAATTATTTTATATCCTTCTTTGTGAAAACGAATCATACTTAAATTATAAAATTAATAAACAAATATACAAACGGGGCTGCAAACAGCAAACTATCTAATCTATCTAACATACCTCCATGTCCAGGCATAATAGCACCACTATCTTTAATCTTGGCTTGTCTTTTAAATTTAGATTCTACTAAATCTCCTAAAGTACCGATTACGCTTACTATAAGAGCTATAGTCAACCAATGAAGAGTACTAAAATCTTTATTTAACAAACTAATGATATAACCAGATATGAGGGCAAATAACAAACCACCTATAAACCCCTCTTGTGTTTTTTTAGGAGAAACAGAAACAAATAATTTTCTTTTTCCAAAGTTCTTCCCTACTAAAAATGCAAAACTATCGTTAACCCAGATCATGACTAGTATAGAAATCATTAGATAGGGATTATACTCTCCTTTATACATAGGTAAAAGGACTAAGAATACCATTGAAAAAATAACGTACCTTATTAACAGGCCAGACTTGGCTCTGTCTGTAGAAAATATTATTTCTTTTTTTGCTAATAAATAATAAATTAAGAATAATGAAGAAATTATAGTAATTCCTAAAATACCGATGACGGCATAACTTTCTGGTCTTTTTAACATTAAGAATAATGTGAGCCCAAAAAAAATATACCCTATAAAACCTTTAAAGTCTATTAATTTACAAAACTCCCAAACACATATTATGGAGAATAATGAAGTTAAAATTATGTAGGATTCTTTCGAAAAAAGAATCGAGGATAAAAAAATTAAAACGTAAATAATTCCTGAAAGACTCCTCTTTAAAAGGTTACTCATATTATAAATCTTCTAATAGCAGCAAATATAAGTTTTTTGAGTTACTGTTGCCGAAGTTTAATAAATTATCCTCATTTTTATTAATGTTGTAATTTTTAACAGCAGAAATGTTTGTCGGTATATTTTCTTTGTAGTGTGTTTTTATACCAGTTAAACCCTCGCCCACATCACTAACCATCTGACTAGTAGTTGCATAAACTATAAAGTTTTGTGGCATCTCACATAACTTTGTACTTTTTAACTGATTTGATGAAAATAAAATATCTCCATTATCTGCAATTAAATGCTCACAATTTAGGAACACGGGAATGGCGGGTTCTAAAGTTTCGCTTGTTTCTACCTCTTTTTTGTTAAAAAGAGCAGATAACTTATCGTCTAAAATCGTTAATTGATTCCAATTATTTTCCTTTAAAATTTTAGATAAGTTATCTGCTATTTCTTTCTTATTTAAAGAATATAGAAACTTCCCTCCTTTTTCTACAAAATTATTCACAAACAAGTCATCCAAAGAAAGAATTACTTCTTGATTTAGAATGGTCTCGTCTTCCTTTACAGGGATATTAAATAATTTCTTAAAAAAACTCATACAATAAAAGATGCTTTATTACTCTTCTGTAGGCTCTGTTACTGATTGTATTTCCTCCTCTTCTTTAATTACTTTTTTTTCTTCCGATTCAGTAACTGGTAAAACCTCCTCAAAAGGTCTTTTTCCAAATATTTTCTCTAAATCGTCTTTAAAGATAACTTCTTTCTCTAACAATAAATCTGCGAGCACTGTTAACTTATCCTTATTACCCTCTAAAATTTGAATAGCTCTTTCATATTGAGCCTCAATCATCATAGATATTTCCTCATCTATTTTCTTTCCAGTTTCTTCACTATAAGGCTTTACAAACCCATCGTTACCAGAAGAATCATAATATGTGACGTTACCGATCTCGTTATTTAAACCATACACAGTAACCATTGCTCTTGCTTGCTTCGTTACTTTTTCTAAATCACTTAGTGCTCCCGTAGAGATCTTATTGAACATTACCTTTTCTGCTGCTCTTCCCCCCATTGTAGCACACATTTCATCTAACATCTGTTCAGTTTGTACAATCATTCTTTCTGCTGGCAAATACCAAGCAGCACCTAAAGACTGACCTCTAGGAACGATAGTAACCTTTACTAATGGAGCCGCGTGCTCTAACATCCAACTAATCGTTGCATGACCAGCCTCGTGAAAAGCAATTACCTTCTTCTCTTTTGGTGTAATTACTTTATTTTTCTTTTCTAGACCACCTACGATTCTATCTACAGCATCTAAAAAGTCTTGATGATGAATTGCTTTCTTACCATTTCTTGCAGCGATTAAAGCAGATTCATTACACATATTTGCAATGTCTGCACCAGAAAAACCAGGAGTTTGTTGTGCTAAAAATCCAATATTAACATCCTCTGCTAATTTTAAAGGATTGATATGTACTTTAAAAATTTCTTCTCTTTCATTAATGTTAGGCAGATCTACATAAATCTGTCTATCAAAACGTCCCGCACGCATTAACGCACTATCTAAAACATCTGCTCGGTTTGTTGCTGCTAATACAATCACATTCACATCAGTACCAAAACCATCCATCTCTGTCAATAACTGATTCAGCGTATTTTCACGTTCATCGTTACCACCAGTCATACTATTTTTTCCACGAGCTCTACCGATAGCGTCAATCTCATCAATAAAAATAATAGAAGGCGATTTTTCGGCAGCTTTTTTAAATAAATCTCTAACTCTAGAAGCACCAACACCTACAAACATTTCAACAAAATCTGAGCCAGACAAGGAGAAAAAAGGAACATCTGCTTCACCCGCAACAGCTTTTGCTAATAAGGTTTTTCCTGTTCCCGGAGGCCCTACTAATAAAGCGCCCTTCGGAATTTTACCTCCTAAAGAGGTATATTTTTTTGGATTTTTTAAGAAGTCTACAATTTCTTGCACTTCTTCTTTTGCCCCTTCTAAACCTGCCACGTTTTCAAAAGTAGTCTTTACTTTTGTGTCTTTATCAAAGAGCTTGGCTTTAGATTTACCAATATTAAAAATTTGGCCTCCTCCGCCAGAGCCTCCTCCACCAGACATTCTTCTCATAAAAAATAACCACACAGCGATGAGAACAATAAATGGTAAGAAACCAATAAACATGTCTGTAAAACTAGTTTTATCTTCATTTTTTACATCGAAAGTTAAACCATTTTCTTGTTTCGCTCTTTCTATATTTTTCTCAAAATTCTCTAAATTACCAATATTGTACTCGTATAACGAGGCTCCTTTTGTGTAAAAAGCAGATTTTACAAGTTTACTGTATTCCTCTTTACTGAGAGCCTCTTCTTTAATATAAATCTGAGCTACACTATTATTTAAAACAGTGATAGATTCAATATCATTATCTCTTAATATTTGGTTAAACTTATTTTTTGAAATACTTTTAGTAGCCAAATCTCCACTACCAAAAAATTGAAAAACAACTATTAGTAAAAATATTGCACCATAGACCCAATATGCATTAAACTTAAATTTAGGCACATTAGAATTCTTTTCTTTTTTATTATCACTCATTTATTTATAAAATAAAAATTTTAAACTGATTTTATTTCGGTAATTTTAGCATCACCCCAAAGACTTTCAATATCATAAAACTCACGAATATGTTTTTGAAAAACGTGCACAGCAACGTTTACATAATCCATTAAAATCCATTCAGCATTTGTCTGGCCTTCTATATGCCAAGGCTTGTCTTTTAGTTCTTTACTTACCATTTTTTGAACAGAACCAGAAATTGCATTTACTTGTGTATTTGAATTACCAGTGCAGATTATAAAATAATCGCAAACAGTATTTTCTATATCTCGTAAGTCTAGTAATTGAATATCCTCTCCTTTAACTTCATCAATACCTTTTATTATACAGGCAATTAAATCATCCGTACTTACTTGTTGCTTTGTCATTAACGTTATTTCTAATTTAAAGCAAAGTTATTATTTTTTTGCGAGTATTTTATGTATTATTACACTAGTTTACACTTTATTTAACACTTGAAAATAATCAAACTCGATACTGTTGTCTCTACAAATTCTTTTTTAAAGGATTTGTCAGTTAGCGCTGCTCTAGAAAATTTTACCGTAGTAGTTACTCAAAAGCAAACTAAAGGAAGAGGGCAGCAAAAAAATGAGTGGCTCTCAGAACCGCATAAAAACCTGACTTTTAGCGTATTTACATCTTTAAAAGATGTGAAAATAATACATAAAAAGTATTTAAATTTTGCAATCTCTCTAGCCATCTACAGAGTACTTTTTGATAAAAATACACCAAAAATTTCTATCAAATGGCCAAACGATCTGATGGCTGCCAACAAGAAAATTTGTGGAATATTAATTGAAAACACATTTTTTGGCGATCAAATAAAAAGTACAATTATAGGAATTGGTCTAAATGTAAATCAGGAAAAATTTCCAGTTTCACTGCGTAATGTTACTTCCTTAAAGCTGGCAACTTTAAAAGAAACAGATTTAAATGTTTTACTGCATGAAATTTTGGCTGAACTTCAAAGCAATTTAAAGTTATTAGAATCCAAAGATTTTCATCTTTTAGAGGAACAATATTTAAATGTATTGTACAAAAAAAACATCCCTACCATGTTTAAAACCAGTAAGGATGAAATTTTTATGGGAATTATTTCCGGAATAAGTGATCAAGGAAATTTACAAATCCAGTTAGAGGATGATTCTATAAAAGAATTTGGCATTAAAGAAGTCTCAATGCTTTAAAGTTTCTCTATGTTTTCTGTGAGTGTTTCTACAAATTTTGTCAACGGTTTTTTGATCATCATTGACATCATAGGATTAAACTCGCCATTGAAATCTAATTTAATTTCCGTTTTATTTTCAGACACCTCATTAAAATCTGCTGCCAATGTAAAAGGCAATTTACTACTTGCTGCACCCAAAGTAATGTTAGAAAACTCTGTTTTCTCTTTTAAAACCAATCTAATTTCGGGCATTCCGGGCAATCCAAATATAAAGGACGCTCCGTCCACCTCAAATTTCTGAATATTCTCAGGCATAATTCCTTCAAAATTCTTTAAATCTGTAAAAAAAGTAAATAGTTCTTTAGCAGATTTTTCAACAACTACTGTATTTCCGTTTATATGCATTCTTTTGTTTTTTTTTATTGCTTCCACTCACTCGGACTCTTTCTCCAGTCGTTTAGCGTGGTTAACTCTTCCTCATTAATATAACTGCTGTCTAAAGCTTGTTCTAACAAACTATCATAATTACTTAACGTAGCCAATCGAACATTTTTTTCCTCAAAATTTTTGTCCGCAACCTCAAATCCGTAAGAAAAAATAGCCACCATACCTTTCACAACAGCTCCAGCTTCTTTTAAGGCCTCTACCGCATTTAAACTACTATTTCCTGTACTAATCAAATCTTCAATAACAACAATATTTTGTCCACTTTCTAAATAACCTTCAATTTGGTTTTTTCTACCATGTTTTTTTGGCTCTGGCCTCACATAAATAAAAGGAACACCTAGTTCTTGAGCTACTAAAACTCCAATAGCAATTGCTCCTGTAGCAACACCTGCAATTACGTCTGGTTTGCCATATTCTAGCTCAACGATCTTTGCAATTTCTTGTTTTAAAAAAACACGAACTGAAGGGTAAGATAACGTAATTCTGTTGTCGCAATATATCGGAGATTTCCAACCAGATGCCCAATTAAAAGGTTCATTCGGATTTAATTTTATTGCTTTAATTTGTAATAAATGTTCAGCTGTTTTTTTTGCTGTATCTTTGTTTAAAATCATAGCGCAAATGTATAAAGTTTTTGTAAATGATAGCCCAATAATTATTACTTCTTCCTCTAAAACATCAAATAACTTTTTAACATACCCTTACAAAGATGTGGTCATAGAAGATCTGATTGAAAAATTAAGAAACAAAAAAATAAAGGGCATCAACCTAATTACAAACGACTTAGAAAACGATTGGAAATCATTTCTTACAAATACAGAGGTAATCCCTGCTGCCGGAGGCTTGGTTTTAAATACCAATAATAACGTTTTATTCATTTTTAGAAACGGCGTTTGGGATTTACCCAAAGGTTGGATAGACAAAGGTGAAACCACAGAAAATGCCGCAATCAGAGAGGTTGAAGAAGAATGTGGTATTTTTAATTTAAAACTCATAAAACCATTAGTAACCACGTATCATATTTACTTTCATAAAGGAGTAAAACTAAAACAAACCTATTGGTTTTTAATGAGTTCCGATTATCAGAAATCATTAATTCCTCAAACTGAAGAGGGAATTACACAAGTTGCTTTCAAAAACGAGGAAGAAATCAAAGAAATTTTTAAAAACACCTACGAAAACATTAAAATAGTATATGATACCTATAAAGAGCAGTCGTTTTATTAAAAAACAACCTATCTTTGCCGACTTGTAAAAATTACAAACATTATGACTGATTTTATTAGAAAAATAATACCCAATGCAAAAGATGATGTTCTAGCAGGAATCACCGTTTCTCTGGCAATGATACCCGAAGTGGTTGCTTTTGCTTTTGTTGCGCAAATAAGCCCAATAGTAGCCTTGTTTGGTGCTTTTGTAGTGGGAATCATTTCAGCCATTTTTGGCGGAAGACCAGGATTGATTTCTGGTGCAGCAGGTGCAGTAGCTGTTATTTTTGTGCATATGATACAAGAAGGACACGCAAAAGGATTGCTTTTTGATACACCTGTAGAAAACATGGGGTACTTTTATTTACTGGCCGCCGTGGTTTTAATGGGAATCATACAAGTTTTTGCCGGTGTCTTTAAATTAGGAAAATTTGTTCGTTTAATTCCGCATCCCGTAATGATGGGGTTTGTAAATGGATTGGCTATTGTTATTTTTATGGCGCAATTGGGGATGTTTACAGAAAATAAAAAAGATTTCTTTGGACAAAACATGCGTAACACAGCGTCTAAAGAACTGGTTTATAAGGTAGATAACAACCAAGTAAAAGACTTAGTATCTGATACGGTATTATTTACAATTGATGGCAAATCGGTAAAGAATAGCAGCACAAACAAAGATGTATTTATCTTGTCTGAAGGCCAAGTGTTTGATGCACAAACAAAGAAAGTTGTCTTTAACGCTTCAGAAGAAGGATTCTTTTCTGTAAAAGATAGTGGTGTTGTAAAAACAACTATGCAAGGAGAAACACTTTACTTAATGATTGGCTTGGTACTAATAACCATGCTTATCGTGTGGGGTTTGCCTAAATTAACAACAAAAATACCGGCAGCACTTACGGCCATTTTAATAGTTACCTTAATTTCCATTTTTGGAGGCTTACATTCTATTAATGTTGGTGATTTTATTAGAGATGGGGGTGGCGCAGGTCTAAACGGTATCGATGAAATTTCTAAAAAACTAAACATTTTAGAGCTATGGAGCAACCTCCCTTTTAACCTAGATACGTTAAAGTTTATAGCTCCTTATGCATTTTTAGCGGCATCTGTTGGTTTAATAGAAACCTTAATGACCATGAATTTGGTAGACGAATTAACAGACTCTAGGGGTAACGGAAACAAAGAATGTGTTGCACAAGGTGCTGGAAATATTGTAAGTGGTATTTTTGGTGGTACTGGTGGTTGCGGTATGATTGGGCAAACGGTTATTAATATCAATGCTGGTGGTCGAGGACGTTTATCGGGTGTAATGATGGCTTTAACGTTATTAACCTTTATTTTATTTGCAGATAAATATATAGAACAAGTGCCAATTGCAGCCCTTGTTGGGGTAATGTTTATGATGGTTATAGAAACGTTTGCTTGGTCTAGTTTTAGAATTCTGAAGAAAATACCAATGTCAGATGCTGCTGTATTAATCATTGTTTCTGCAGTAACGGTGTTTTTTGATTTGGCCATTGCTGTATTTGTAGGGGTAATTATCTCTGCTTTATCATTTGCTTGGACAAGCGCCAAGAAAATTAGAGCAAGAAAACGCTTCAAAGAAGATGGAACAAAAGTTTATGAAATTTGGGGACCTCTTTTCTTTGGAAGTATCACCGATTTTAACGGAAAGTTTGATGTAAAGAATGACCCCGATGCCATAGAAATTGACTTTATAGAAGCTCGTATTTCTGATCACTCTGGTATTGAGGCTATTTTTATTTTGGTTGAAAAATACCAAGCTGCTGGCAAGAAAATTACACTGAAACATTTAAGTGAAGACTGTAAGGTACTACTATACAAAGCATCGCCTATTTTTACAGGGGTCATAGAAGAAGGTATTGATGATCCTCGTTATCACTTAGCAGCAAATCCTGAAGACTTTCCAAAACCTTTGGGTGAGTATAAGTTCTAAGGATTTATAAAATACCAACTAAAAAAAACGCAACGTTCAAAAGTTGCGTTTTTTTTATGTTTTTGAATTCGCATTTCACCGCTCTATAACAACTATCTATTCACAATTTTATAACAAGTTCATGAAAACGAAACGGGCTGCACCTTTACCCTTGATGAAGTAAGTGAAAAAGAAACACATTTAGAAGTCATGGTTCTAGTTGATCCCGGCGGGAGCATACCTCGTTTTATAAAAAATATGATACAAAAAGGTTGGTCACTAAAAACCATGCGAGCACTTAACAATTTTGTCAAAAATCATTAATTTTAAAACTGAATTAAAAAACAAACTCCAACTTTTTTTTGACAAAAAAATGTAACATTTTGACAATCCTTGTATCTAAATGAAAATTTAAAGGAAACAAAATGAAAAAAACACTTACCGTATGTATCTTTATAGTAGTTAACTTTGTAGTAAACTCTCAATCAATTTATGTAAAAACATTTGGTAACCCAAAGGACAAGCCGCTCCTGTTCCTTCATGGTGGGCCAGGATACAATGCTACAAGTTTTGAGGCAACCACAGCTCAACAACTCTCAGAAAACGGTTTTTATGTTATTGCTTACGATAGACGTGGCGAAGGAAGATCAGCAGATAAAAATGCTAAATTTACGTTTCAGGAAACTTTTAATGACCTCAACCTAATTTACAATACCTATAATTTAACTTCCGCAACGCTCATAGGACACAGTTTTGGTGGTGTAGTTGCCACGTTATATGCAGAAAAATATCCAATAAAAATTAAATCTATTATTCTTGTATCAGCTCCGCTTTCAATGCAACAAACACTGTCTACCATTTTAAAATCGTCAAAATCAATCTATACGAATAAACAAGATTCAGTAAATCTTAATTACATAAATTTTTTGGAAAATATGGATAAAAGCACTATTGAGTATAGTTCATACCTTTTTAGTCATGCTATGCAAAACGGTTTTTATTATCCGAAAGAGCCAACAAAAGAAGCATTACATATTTACAAAAAGTTTAAAACAGACCCTTTGCTTCTAAAATATAGTTCACAAATGACTTATGAAGCTCCCAGAGGATTTTGGGAAAATGAAAAATACACAACATTAGAATTACATGACAATATAAAACGTATATTAAGGAATGGGACTCCTGTTTTCGGACTATATGGAAAAGATGACGGGTTGTTTTCAGAAACTCAAGTAAAAAATATTAAAATTTTAATGGAAATTGATCATTTTGACTATTTCGAGAACTGTTCGCATAACCCTTTTATAGACCAACAAACTAAATTTATCAACGCGATAAAGAAATGGACTGAATAATGAAGTTCGAAACTATTTATAAAACATATTGGCAAAAAGTTTTTAGGTTGTGTATGGGGTACGTAAATGACAGCGATACGGCAAAAGATTTGGCTCAAGAAACCTTTATTAAAGTCTGGAAACAATTGCCAAAGTTTAGAAACGAGTCTTCAATAGGTACTTGGATATTTAGAATAGCCTCTAATACTTGCTTACGCCAAATAGAAAAAGAAAGCAAAATGCCTAAATCTGAATTTCCCAAAGAGATTAAAGAAGAAATTTTAGAAACAACCATAGAAAAGGATGTAAAGTTTTTATACCAATGTATTTCTGAACTGCAAGAAGTAGAACGAATCATTATTTCCTTGGAGCTCGAAGATATAGATCAAAAAGAAATCGCTGAAATTGTTGGTTTATCTCGGGGCAATGTTCGAGTAAAGATTCACAGAATAAAGGAAAAGTTAACACAAAAATTCAAGATAAATGGGAACTAATATAGACTTGAAAAATATTTGGACGCAACAAAAGATAGAAACTCCAAAAATAGAAATTCTTTATGCTAAGGCCAATAAATTAAAAAGTAGACGCCTTTTAAAACTAATAGTAGTAAATATTACACTTTTACTAACCGCTATTTCTATTGGATTTATTTGGTATTATTATCAACCTGAATTGGTAACCACTAAGATGGGTATTGTATGCACTATTTTAGCAATGATTATTTTTGTACTGTCTTACAATACTCAATTTTCTTTACTTTCTAATACTAAAACAGAACCCAACAGCAAAGAATATCTTACACAACTTATTCAACTAAAAGAAAAACAAACATTTCAGCAAACAACCATGTTAAGCATCTATTTTTTAATGCTTTCTCTTGGTATTGGGCTATATTATTTTGAATATGTTTCTAAAATGACACTTACATGGGGCATCGTGACCTGTGTGACAACCGCACTTTGGTTTGCCATAAATTGGTTCTATTTTAGACCAAGAGCAATTAAAAAACAGAACACAAAACTAAATAAGCTATTGATTGAATTTGAAAAATTAAATGCTCAAATTACTGCGTAAAAGACAGCATATCAGTTTATCTGTAAAAAAGAATGTTATCAGGCCGCCAACAGCAATACAATTTCTAAATAAGAAGTCAGTTATTCCCCAAAAAGTAAGTGCTTTAAAGTCGATTACCTTTTTATACCTCTAACCCCAATAAACCTAAAATAAAAAGAATGAATACGAAAATAATAATGATCACGAGCTGTATTTTTATCGCCACTCTAGGCATCTCTCTCTCCTTTTTGCCCGATGAAATCCTCTCAGGTTTCAACATCACAACAAACCCCATATTAACAGTGTCAATGCAATTATTAGGAGCCCTTTATCTCGGATTCGCAATATTGAATTGGATGACAAAAGCATCTCTAATTGGTGGCATTTACAATAGACCTCTCGCTATTGGCAATTTCATGCATTTTGCATTTGGGGCATTGGCTTTGGTTAAAATAATCAATAAAATTGATAACCACTCGGAAATCATTATTTCATTCACTGTTGTCTATTCCGCTTTTGCCATACTATTTGGTTATGTCTTGATAACACATCCATCCAGCAAAAAAAAGTAGTGATAAAAACTATTGATAACAAATCGCGAACTGCCCTAGAACGCAATGCAACAATACTATTAAGCACAATATTATTTCATAAAAATCGTTGTATAGAAAACTTAAGCAATTATGAGACAGCTAAAATCAATACTTTTCGTTCTTATCATTTGTCTGTCTGTTATTGGGTGTAGGGAAGATGAAAACAATTGCACGTCTAAATCACAAACTTCATCTGAAAATTGTATTGATGAATCACTCATTGAGCCAGATGCAGTGTGCACAGAACAATATGAACCTGTTTGTGGTTGTAACAACGTTACTTATTCCAATTCATGCCATGCAACAAATGCAGGAGTAACTACTTACGTTGACGGCGCCTGTTGCGATTAACGAATATCATTTTTTAAAAACGTTTCATTACCAATTTATATATTGTCGTCATTAAGGTTTATCAACATCAGTTTCCTCTTGTAAAAATGCGGTTATTAACAAATAAAAAAGCTCCTTTCAATTTAAAGGATTATTTGTATTTGCAAAGATGGGCAAAAGACACATCGTATAAAATTCATTGCTAAAACCGTAATAAAAGTTATATTTGGCCAGGTTATCAATACAAGTAATTCCTACTCTAAAAATCGTTCTGATTTTCGTTGCAACAGAATCAGAACAAAAACACGTTCTTAATTATTTAGATTGAGATGAGTAAACGTAAAAGTATACGAACAAAAAAAATTAAACGATAACGACTTATTATTTATATGAATACTAATATATGCCATCAAAATACATTAACTGTGCTTAAAAAACATATTACAACCTTCGCTATTTTTATCTTTACTTTATTTATGTCTACTCCTATATCAGCTCAGCATCATCATGGTCATGATCATGATCATGAAGGATTACATCATTGGGAGATTCCTAGTAAAGACCCCGACAGAATTATACTTACTTTTCATGGTGATCCGGCTACAAATAGGGCGGTAACTTGGCGTACTGATACAACTATTAAAAAAGCAATTGCGCAAATAGCAGAAGCAACCGTTAATTCTAAGTTTGCAGATAATGCCATGACTATAATTGCCGCAACAGAGTTGTTTGATCTCGGTTTGTATAAAAGCAATAAATCTCTTTTTGTCAATTATCATAGTGTGGTATTTAAAGAGCTAAAGCCGAATACGCTTTACGCTTATCGTGTTGGAGATGGTAGCACCTATTGGTCGGAATGGATACAGTTTCGTACAGCAAAAGCCGATTATTCAGCAACTAAATTTGTGTACTTTGGTGATGCCCAAAACGATGTTCTATCACATTGGTCTCGTGTAATTCGCATGGCTTATCAAACCGCACCAGACGCATCCTTTGTTATCCATGCCGGAGATTTAATTAATAAAGCACATCGCGATTATGAGTGGGCAGAGTGGTATAAAGCGGGTAGCTTCATTCATAGCCAATGGACTGCAATTCCGGTTGTTGGGAATCATGAATTTAGACCAATCGAAAAAGGTAAAGGCAAGAAGCTTTCTATTCAATGGAGACCACAATTTACCTTGCCGGTTGAAGAGAATTTAGATCCGGAATTTCATGAAACTGTTTACACTGTAGATTATCAAGACATCCGTATTATTGTACTTAACTCTAACACGAAGCTCGAAGAACAAACCAGTTATATAGAAAAACAGTTAGCAAACTCAACTGCAAAATGGCATATCATTACTTGCCATCACTCTGTATTTTCTCCGGCGAAAGGCCGAGACTTCGAGTTTGCGCGAAAAAATTGGAAACCACTATTTGATAAATATAATGTTGACTTAGTGCTTAATGGCCATGATCATACCTATGCTAGAGGTCATGTACCGGTTCAAACTATCGATAAAGACAAAGTAAATGGATTAGGCACTGTGTATGTTACCTCTGTGAGTGGGCCTAAACAATACCCATTAGATGCTAACCGAATGAAGAGCTATTCAGTGGAGGGCTACAAACCAGATAAAACAGCTGAACAAACGCAATTCTTTCAGGTAATCAGCATTGTAGATAATGAGTTGACCTATGTCGCATATAATGTATTAGGAGAAGAATATGACCGAACTATCATTAAAAAAGACTTTACTACAGGCAAAAAAGAACTTTTACAAAATAAAAATTAACATCCATAGTATAATCATAAATGATAGATTATTGCAATGGTTTTAAATTAAATTGTTTTAGTTGTCTTTGATTATATTAAATTAGAGAATCCTTTAAAATGAACTTTAAGATTTTGAAAGTCGTTTCAGAAAATTAGAGAAACGGGAGCATACCAATTAGACAAAAACATAAATTTAAGAATTAAAGCTTTCATAAAAACACAAAATTCTTTTGCTGATTTATTTTAAACTTATATTTTCACAAACAGAAGTCGAGAAATAATAACATAAAACCTCAGCATATTCTGCCAAAAGGAAGAGATATACTGAGATAACAAATCTTTCTGAAATTTTAATATACTAAAATACAGATGAAACATATTTTGACAATAACTTTTGTGTTAGCCTCATTTAGCAACTTATTTGCTCAAAAGGTTTTCTCTGTTGATTACGAAAATCAAGCAGACGTAAAAGTTTTTGTTGTAAAGTATGAAAATCAGGCTGATTTAAAAGTTTTCAAAGTAAAATACGATAACCGAGTAGGAGACAATGTTGGTAAGTGGTTTTTTACAGACTATGCGAATCAAGCAAAAAAGAAAATTTACTTTGTAAAATATGAAAACCAAGCAGATTTGAAAATCTATTTTGTCGATTATGCAAATCAAACAGGCTGGAACAAATTAAAGAAAAAACATCTGATGTATTAAAACCAGCCCATAACAATGTATATAAAAAACAGGCGAAATAGTAATAAAATTATGGTTTTTGGCTCGTATCAAACTCTGTGCTTAACCGAAATTTTAGTGCTTCGAAATCGCCTTCTTTTCATATACAAACCGCTAGCCGTAGGGTGTTAAACCGAATAAAATTTATACAGAATGAGTAGAAAACACTTTCACACATTTGATGCTTTAAGATTTTTCGCTTTTCTTTTGGTTTTTTTATTACACTTACCCAAGACGGGAAACATATATATTGATTTCTTTCTTAAAAGTGGAGGAATTGGTGTAACATTCTTTTTTGTGTTAAGCGGATTTCTAATTACTTATATTTTACTCTATGAAAAAAAACACCAAAATAAAATATCTCTAAAGAAATTTTTCGCCAGACGTATTCTGAGAATTTGGCCATTATTTTACCTTATGATAGCTTTTGCCTATTTATCTCCTTATATATTGAATGCCTTTAACTTACCTTTTAACAATGAAGGATACAAACCTGATTTATTGACATCAATATTCTTTGGTGAGAATTATAAAATGATGATAACAAATACATTTCCTGATGGAGCACCTTTAAGAGTGATGTGGTCACTTTGTATTGAAGAACATTTTTATATTTTGTGGGCGGTGTTACTCTATTTTGTTTCAGCAAAAAAAACACCTCATCTTATTATATCCAGTATTATTATTGCTAATATTTCTCGGCAAATCTACACTCATTTAGGAATAAGTCATATTGATATATTTTCTCATCTTGATTACTTTGCCTTTGGAGCAATACCCGCATATATTTTGATGCACAAGAAAAGTTTTATAAAATATTTAGAAAAAATTCCAAGATATTTTAAATATCTCTTTTTAATTTTAAACGTTGCGATCGTTTTTATAATCCCAAATATTGACCCCGTATTTATTGATCATTTGTCACCTTTAATCTTGGGTCTTTTATTTTCAGTTACTATACTATTCACTTTAGGAAATAATTCTATTCACATAAATGATAATTTATGGTTTAGCAAATTAGGCATTTATACATATGGTTTATACTTATATCATACTATCATAGTATTATTACTAATTCAGATTTTTAAGTATCTATCTTTTTCTAATTGGTATTTATTAGGAATAACATCTCTCATTATAACGATCGGTATTAGTATAATATCATATCATTTATTTGAAAAACAATTTTTAAAGTTGAAAAGACATTTTTACTAAATTAAAAGACCAAATCCTATGGCTAACAACTTATATAAAAAATAGTGACTTTAGTGCTTAAACGAATGAATTTGTATAAATTAGAGGTCATTATTAAACTGAAGATCAGTAATTAAAACCCACTACTTTCCATACACAAAACCGTTATGGAAAATAAAATATTATGAAAAGAAACATATACATGTTATTCATAACACTGATACTATTTTAATCTTGTGCTCAAGGAACGAAGCAGGAGAAAGAGAATGAAAATATGAAAATGTCAATAAATACTGAGTCCTCAAATCAACCTATACTAGAACAAAAAATAATAAATCTCTAAGGAAGTACAATTGAAAAAAAATATTACCCCATCCTGATTTTAATAGAATAATAGGAAATGATGGTTCTTTTGCCAAATACTTACGGAATTTACCTTTAAAACCCCATATATATTTTTTGAGCACTCGCATTATCTTATTTACTTTGTTTCATCAAACAATATAAAATGAAATCAATACTTAAAAATTCCATTTACGTAATACTGTTAATATTATCGAGCAGCTTCGCAATCGCGCAACAAAATATAGAGGTAATAGGAAAATTAGTAGAGGAAGAAACGTCTCAACCTATACCCTATGCGACTGTAGTTATTAAGAACAAAAGCACAAATAAAAATATAACAGGTGTCATTTCGGATGATAGTGGAAATTTTATCATTACTACGACAAAACCAAATTTCTATGTAGAAATAAGTTTTATGGGTTTTGAAACCAAAACTATAACTGAATTTATAGTTACCAATAAAAAAGCGAATTTAGGAACGATAAAACTCGCACCAAACAGTCAAGCACTCGATGAAGTTGTTGTAACAGGCGAAGTCTCTAAAACCGTTTTTAAACTGGATAAACGTGTTTTTAACATTGGGAAAGATATAAGTAGTACAGGTGCTAGTGCATTGGAGGTACTTAATAATGTACCCTCTGTAAACGTAAATATTGAAGGAGATATAAGTCTTCGTGGAAGTTCTGGTGTACAAATACTAATCAACGGAAAACCATCTGTACTCGCAGACCAATCTAGTAATGCTTTAGGGACAATTACTGCAGATATGATTGATAGTATAGAAATTATCACAAATCCTTCTGCTAAATACGAAGCTTCGGGAACTGCTGGAATTTTAAATATCATCCTTAAAAAAGAAGAAAAAAAAGGTTGGAATGGTTCGATATCAGTAAATACTGGAATTCCTGATAATCACAGTTTGGGTTTGAGTTTAAACCGAAGAACAGAAAATTTTAATCTATTTGCACAATTAGGTGCTGGTTATCGTTCGCTTCCACAAGAATCGGAAAACATAAATCAAAACTTAATCACAGATGAAGTGCTTTTAAGTAATGGTAAAGAATTTAGAAACGAAACGTTTTTTAATTTGACATTGGGTACAGATTATCATATTAACGATTTAAACGTGCTTACTCTTTCAGGAAATTTTGCTTATGAAATTGAAGACCAGCCCTCTAATTATAATTTTCAGTTTTTTGATGAGAACAATAACTTAATTTCAAATTGGATACGTGAAGAATCAACAAAAGCCACTAACCCAAAATACAAATACGAACTGAATTATAAAAAGCAGTTTAAAAACAATGAAGATCATACCTTACAATTTAGCGCTTTGGGAAGTTTTTTTGGTAAAGAACTAGAGTCTCAGTTTACAAATACCACCTCATCAGGTACAAATATTAATAGCGACCAGCAGACCGAAACCAATTTTCAACAGGCGGATTACACCTTTAAAGCAGATTATGTAAATCCTATAAGTGAAGTTTACACCATTGAAACAGGCGCGCAATACGCAATTAACGATGTTGGTAACGATTTTGAGGTACGTGATTTAATAGGTGGAGTATATGTTGTAAATGAAGATTTGACTAACAATTTTGAATGGAATCAAAAGGTATTAGGATTGTATGCAACTGTTGCTTTCGAGAAAGAAAAATGGGGAATAAAAGCTGGTTTGCGTTTAGAACAGACTAATGTAAATACCTTATTGACCAATACGAACCAGAGCAATGAGCGCGATTACTCAAACTTTTTCCCTACCCTGCATACATCTTATAAAATTTCGGATAATGTTTCGTTTCAAGCTGGTTATTCAAAACGAATTTTTAGACCACGTTTATGGGATTTAAACCCATTTTTCAACATTAGAAACAACTTTAATATTCGAGTAGGAAATCCAAATTTGCAGCCAGAATTTACTGATTCATATGAATTGACGAGCATTTATAAGGTAGGCAAAGCGTCCTTAAGTTCAAGTTTGTATCGCAGATATACAACAGATGTGGTTGAACGAGTTTCAACTTTTAAAAACAACGTAACCTTCTATACACCCGAAAATATTGGTACAAATTCATCTATAGGTTTTGAAACCAACGGAAAATACACCCCTAATAAATGGCTGACCTTAACAGGAGATTTTAACTTCAATTATTTTGACAGAGCAGGAACATTTGAAAACCAAGTGTTTGATTTTACAGGTAATCAATGGTCATCAAGATTAGGCTCTAAAATAGGTTTTCCAAAAGATATTGATGTGGAACTTACAGGAAATTACCGTTCAGGATTTGAAACTATACAGGGCGAGCAAACGGGATTTGCTTTTATGGATTTAGGTATTCGTAAAAAAATATTTAAAGGAAAATCGATTGTAAACTTGGGTATACGTGATGTGTTTGCCTCAAGAATTCAAGAGCGTTTTGTAAATCAACCAACTTTTGAAACCTATAGCTTTGGACAACGAGGACGATTTTTTACTTTGGGAATAAGCTATGGATTTGGTAAAGGAGAAGCGATGACCTATTCTGGTGGCAGAAGAAGATAAGTTTTAAAGATAAAAAGGAATCGTAATTGGGAAGTAAAACGTGAAATATTCTAAACAAATTACCGCACTACACACTTATATAACAACGTTTCATCGAAGTAAAAAAAGAGTATTGCGTTGCACCTCACAAAAAGTATTTGAAAAGAAAACTTTTGAATAAGTTAACTATTTATTTGCTATCTTCAAAGTTCAAACTACGTAACGGAATCATACACAAAACCATTATAATCAAGCGCTAACCAATGATAAAATTCTTTAGAAAAATAAGATACGACCATATGAAGAAAAACAAAATTGGAGAGTATTTGAAATATGCAATAGGAGAAATAATACTAGTAGTTATTGGAATTTTAATTGCGCTGTCCATTAATAATTGGAATACTAACAGAATTAACAATCAAGCAGAAAAAGTTATTCTGAATAATCTAAAAAAAGATTTGATTTTAGAATTAGAGAACTTAGATCTCCATAAAACATCACAAAATATATGGATAAATAGTGGTACAGAAATTCTTAAGAACTATGACAACAACGATGGCTTTTTAGTAAATGATAAATTACTAGCATATATAAACGATTTAATGATTAGAGCAAGTTTTCTTCCAAATCTAACCACGTTCGAAACATTAGAAAACACGGGGAAACTAAATCTTATAAATAACGAAGAATTAAAAGAGAAAATTATAATTTATTATAGTGCGATATCTATTTTTAGCGAAAACACCACAAAAAACAACACCACTTTAGTGGATAAATTAATAAATCAAAAGCTTATCGAACTTACTTTTTTTAAAACGAACTCTTTCAGTAAAGAAATGCGAGAATGGTGGCCAGTCACTGATTTAGAAAACTATAAACTTCAAAAGTCAAATAATTTTAAACAGCAAATTCAGAGAAAACTGAATAAAACAGATAACTCTATAAATCTAATAAATATGGTTAATTTTAGAATGTTTTTGGCCAATATACAATTAGACTTTGTTAAGAAAAGTGAAATCGACACAAGGGCCTTGATTAAGTCTTTGGAGGGTGAGTTGAATAAAATTTAAATAAAAGCTAAGAACCAACATTATTATCACATCTAAACTTAAAAAGTAACCCCATGCATTGCGCAAGGCACTCAAAAAAAATAATTTCATTAGTATCTTTTAGAAAATTGTATCAATACTTTTACTAAACAGATACGTATCTTTTTAGAAAAAGTTGTACAATAAATACAAAAAAGTTGTACAATATTTTTACAAAAGTTGTACAATAAATTACAATAAGTTGTACAACTTTTAAAAACTTAGTACTAGTGGGGCTTTACGTATGGTAGTATGCGCTCGTAAACAAGTTACTAAATAAATGGCAAAGCACAAAGTAATTTGTTAAATCTTACGAGATAGTGATCGCAACAAATAACATAAAAAACAATACATCATGCGCGTATTTCTGCGGCTGATCTTTTTGTTTTGCGGTGTGCCCTTCTTTAATTTGAAGATAGCGCTATTTCATGCGTAATCTTTCTGACATTAAATATTTATTGTGTACCTATAAATTAGCCATGTATTTTAGGGTGACACCATTATTGCAATTGCTTTAAAACCCTTGTTACCAAAGTTACATTCTTGCCACCAATTACGTTTGTAGTTTTCTGCATTCTACATTATAGATTTCCGCATGGTAAGCTATTATTTATATGTCAAATTTTTAAAATTTGTTAATGTTTTGTAAATTAACACCTTACTTCTAAAAACCAGTTAAAATGAATACATTAAAAATTTTCTCATTAGTTATAATTACGTCGCTTTTTTCGTGCAAGCAAACCTATGAAGCTTCCAAAGAAACTTCTACAACGCAACCTGCTCTAAAATCTGTTGGATTTGCAGGAAGTCCTGAAAATAGTTGGCTACTTGGTCGTCAAGAAAACTTAGATGTTTGGTTACAATGGTGCGACTTACACGCAAAAAAAGATATTGAAGGGTTGCTAAACCTTGCTAGTGATTCTATCAGTATTAAGGCGCCCAACAACATCACTATAACTGGTAAAGAAGAATTTAAAGCATTTATAACGCAATGGTTAAACAACAATGACATTACGATTCAGCAAGAATGGGGCATACCGATTAACTTTGTGGATAAAGACGGAAAAAAAGATGAAGGCGATTGGATTATAAATGGCCATAAACTAAATACACGTAACGACAAAAGTATGATGCAAGAAGACAACCATGCCAATGTTTATATTAAAAATGGAAAGGTTTGGTTTTTTAAAATTTACAATCATGCAACTACTACCTCTAAGATGGTTTCTACCACTTTTTCGGTAGATTTATCTAACTACAAAGAGGCATTTAAAGCGGTGTGTTTAAATGGTACTTTTAACAATTGGTGTGGTGCTTGTAACACCATGTCTGACGATAATAACGATGGTGTTTACGAGATTACCCTTGATGTACCCGCTGGTGATATTGAATACAAATTTACCCTAGATGGTTGGAATGCTCAAGAAACATTCAAAGAAGGAACTGCGTGTACCAAAACCGTTGCTGAATATACAAACAGAGTGGATACTATTAAAGACAACACATCGTTGCCAACAGTTTGTTTTAACAGCTGCAGCACTTGTGAATAAACGAGGATGCTTATAGAAAAAGGGATTTTTATTATTCTTTTATAACACGTTGTATAGAAAGATTGTTGCCATCATAAAGCTTTAGCAGGTATACACCAGACATTAAAGACCCTATATCTATACTTTGTGCCCCAGATATACGGAGTACTTCTTTGCCTAACAAATCGTGCACGATAATGTATGAAAGAGAATTATATGCCTCTATGTATAACACACCAGAAGTAGGATTTGGGTATAGCTTTACGCTATTTTTACTTTGATCGTTTATCCCTGCTGCACTGCAATCTAAACCAGCATCGGTAATTGTCCACCCTTTTGTGTCTATTAATAACTGTCTTGCCGCAGCTGCGTTGCAATAACTTGTACCTTGTGCACCAAATTCTAGATCAGCACGCACCGCCTGCTGCGACCATGCGGTTAATAGCGCATCGTAATTGTCTGTTGTAAGACCTGAATCTTCAAACATATCGGTGATATTGGTTACATTGGCAATATTCCAACTACTTATATCTTGGTCAAATGCGGTTGCTTGGCGAAACATCTGGTTTAGCGCTTCAACTTTAGTAACATCCCAATTACTTAAATCTGCATTAAAATTACTCGTAATTTCAAACATACCCGTCATTTCGGTAACTTTGGATACATCCCAATTACTTAAATCTTGATTAAATGCAAGTCCGCCATAAAACATTCCTGTCATATCCGTTACATTACCAACATCCCACTTACTAATATCTGCATTAAAAGTGGGTAGATTAAAAAAAGCAAGATTCATTTTAGTTACACTACTCACATCCCATTCTGGCATGATGCCATAATCACTTTCGGTGCACAGCCCGTCTTCCGGCGCTGATGACAAACAATCGGTTATTGCATCATCAAAATTATCATCCGTAATTGATATTTGAGAGTAAGATGCTACGGTAAACATCGTAACTATTAGTACAACTGAAGTTTTCATATGAATCGGTTTTAGCTTCAATATACCTATTTTTAATGGTTTATTAAAGCTTACAAGGTGAAAAAACCTCAAAACCAATTAGTTAAGGGTATAAGTAACTTTACTTTTAAAGTGATACGTGGTTAAAATAAGCTGTATACATAGCAACAAAACAGATTGCTGATCTGTTATGATTAACATTTAGGAATTGCCATTGGTAAAAACGTAAAAGAGGGATTTTTGGATATTTACAGTTTTATATTGCGTACCCCCCATGACGCTTTTAAAAGACTTCATACCTAAGTGTTAATGTAGAAATAATGAAAACAAAAACCACTTACACATAAAAATCTTGTTTTTCTTTGTTAACATGTTTTAAACTTATATTTTCACAAGCAGAAATCTGTAAATAAAAAAACAAAAACATCAGCTTATCCTACCAAAAAGATTAGATATACTGATATAACATGGGCATATAAACTAGTTCTACGCAATTTGACTAACCAATGAACAAAACATTAAAATATGGACTTTTAATTTTCGGAATTGTAATAATTACAATTGTCGGATTTATTGGATTTGGACTTTACACAATGGAAATTGAAGACCATTATGGCGATTTAAAAGAATTATATTATGACTCAGAAAATGGAGATTTAATTGTAAACAAAACAACATCTGAGTTTGGAATAATTGAGAAAAATTGGAAACGAATTAATATTAAAACACAACATAAAGATTCAACTGATTTATATAATTGGGTTTATCAAAACGGAACAAAAACCAAATCCGAAATTTATCGAGTAAAAAACGGAAAAATTGAATTAAACGGAATTACATACTCTGACCTAAATAAACGGATTAGAGAATCTGAACTAAAATTTATTCTAAAAAACTAAAATGAGTAAAACCCAAATAATAGGACTAACAGCACTAATTTTAAGTTACTTGCTTTTAGTATTGAACTTTGCATTTGATAGCGGAGACGGTAATATTGTCAATCTCTTTTATATTGCTTGGGCTTTTGGAATTATAAGTGTGATTTCAAACATATTATTAGCAGACAAAATCGGACTTAGTGGTTGGTTAATTGGAATATTTGGAGTTTGCGGTATATTATGGTTTTTTCCACCATTTTTAATGACCTTTTTCGGAATTCCTTGTATGATAATATTTCTAGTAATCGGAATTTATATTCACCGAAAAGCATTTGCAAACGAAAATGATAAAAAAACTGCGTAGAACACCGTATAAAATTAATGTGGGGTTTTAGTTTTAGCCCAAAGTTTTGTGTCTGTTTATAATGTCGCTTATTCTTATTTGAGTATTTTTAGGTCGACAAAGAAAAAACACAAAATAAGTATAAGCTTGTGGCTCGGCTGACAATCCACAGATTGTCTACCTCCCACACTAACCTTATACAAAACCGTTGTATGTCATTAAAAAAACACTCTTGAATGATAAAAGTGATAAAGAAAATTCTAAGAAAAACCTTTAAATACATAGGAATACTAATAGCCTTAATCATCTTATCAGGATTAGTTTTTCGAATATTTGGTCCTGAACCACACAAACCTAATGGAAAGCTCGTTAATGTGAACGGGATTGATTTGCATATTCAAGCAACTGGAATAAAAAGCAATAAACCAACAGTTATTATAGAAAGTGGAGCGAGTTCATCTACAGAATACTATCATTGGTTAAGTGAAGGGCTTAAAGATAGCTTACGAGTTATAAGATACGATCGTGCTGGAAATGGATATAGCGAACTAAGCGATATGCCACGAAGTGCAGAGACAATTGCTAAAGAATTGCACCAACTACTTGAAATTGCGGGCGAATCACCACCTTACATTTTGACTGGTCATTCGATGGGAGGTCCATATATACGAGTTTTTGCGGAGCTATATCCAGATGAAGTTGAAGCACTGATTTTTATAGATTCTACACACCCAGAACAAGTTGAAAGATTAAATGCTGCACCACAATCATCATTTAGGTTTAAAACCACACTTTTTTTATTAGGTACAGCCTCGTTTTTATCAGATTTAGGCATTATTGGACTTTTCGAAAGTTTTTCAGGACCATTATTAGCTGGAGAAGGATTACCTGATGAAGTCAATGCAAGAACAAGAGACTTTTTGCTTAATGGAAAACGCACAAGAGCATATAAAAAAGAAATCGAAAGCTATCATTCCGTATTAAAGAGGGCTAGTAAAAAAGACGATTTTGGCACATTACCTATTAGAGTTTTCACTGCAATTGAAATTGACAAAGAAGCATATCGTAAAAATGGTATTGACCCAGAAAAATTCTTGAATGAAGCAATATACGCACAGAAAGAATTTACTGAACTTTCATCTAATGGAAAACAATTTTTAATTGATGGAAATCATCAAACTATTTTTACAAAAAAAGAGAATGCCGATATTATTAATAAAGAAATAATTCAGCTTCTAAAGGAATTATAAATTGATAATAAAAATAACGCCATACAACACCGTATAAAATTAATTGCTAGTGCAAGCCTACTTACGAAAATCCTCTCGGATTTTCTATTCGGTTTGTATTTGCTAAATTAGTTGCTTAAACAACGCAACTAATCTTATACAAAACCGTTGCCAAACATTATGAAAAAATACTGCTTAATTTTAATCGGAATTGTATTTATTTTATTGTCTTGTAAACAGAAAAAAACAACAAAATTAAATTCTATCATAAGTAATAATATTGAAATTGATAATTGTCAAAATGATATTTATTTAGATGACCTTAAAATAAATTTAATTGCTTGTGGAAACGAAGTTGAGGATTATTCACTCGAACAAATAGAACAAAATATTAACATTGATATTTATAAAAAAGAAAACAAAGAAGCAGACGAGAATACTAGT
>ENA-UZXB01000103-UZXB01000103.1-metagenome-genome-assembly--contig:-Day-2-1m-contig-103_pt1 | contig 92924 bp, 80 predicted proteins | sample MGYA00260339_ERZ794899 | MGnify/ENA metagenome assembly ERZ794899 | reverse complement strand
TCAACCATCCCCTCTTTGAGATTTTTGAAAAATAAAGAGACGGTGCTCTTTTTGAGATATGTACAGGTACGATAAGTACTTTACACAATACGATTTATCGAACTACTCAATGGTTTGACGAACTTGCATTTCTACAGGCAAGATAAGAGGATATCCTCTAATGATTATGTCCCTCGTGTTTGTCAATGTGAGGAGCTATTTTCTTTGGTTTTAGAGCATCACTTGGTTTTACCATTACTTCAAACACAAGTGAGATGTCGCCCGTATTGCTCTTCAGGTTTACGCCTTTAGCATTGTAATGAGGTCTGCCCGTAGAATTGAAAGAGGCAATAACGGAGTCCTTTGCTCCCGGAGCTATTGCAGATTTGGGATAGCGTACATCTGTGCAACCACAGGTTGGCTTAGCACTGTATATAATAAGCGGGGCATTGCCCGTATTGCTAAAGTACCATACCACCCGAAGCGTAGATCCTTCTTGTATTTCGTCAAATTTCAATCCTTTCTTTTCAAATGTAGCTTGGGGTGCGTTCTGAGCCAAGATGGTGGTAGTAGCCAGTAGCAAAAATGCAGTAAGTATATTCTTCATGGTATGTAGATATAGACCGTTTGTGTTCCCGAAAAGTTGCATAGTTGAAGGTATACTGTTTTTACTCATCGAGCAATTATAGTACAAATTTGATGGAGTTAACCATCATTTACACCGGATCTACATCCACTATTACCCTAGCTTGACTGAAATCTTTGTTCTTTTCTAACGCATCTACCGCAGCGGCTAGTTTATGTTTTTGTTCTTTTATTACCGCGCCATTATTTTCTAATTTTATCATAAAGTTGAGGATATACCAATTGCGTATTTTGCTCACGTATGGTTTTTCGGGTCCTAGCATTCTATCCCCAAAGTAATTTATAAAGTGTGACTTAGCCAGGTTGCCCAGCTTATACAGGTGCAAAGCATCCTTATGCTTTAATTGTATTTTTATAAGTCGATGAAAAGGAGGGTAATCAAAATGCTGTCGTTCTACAAGGTCTGTTTCGTACATACCCTGATAATCGTTGTCTACTATTTTTTGAATGATAAAATGGTCTGGTTTTGAGGTTTGTATGTAGACCAAACCCTGTTCTGCTCGGCGGCCTGCTCTACCGGCTACTTGTGTAATGAGGCTGTATGCTCGCTCATTTGCTCTGAAATCTGGGAAGTTGATCAAGTGATCTGCATTCAGTATACCAACAGTACTCACATGTTCAAAATCCAATCCTTTGGCAACCATTTGTGTACCGATAAGTACATCTATCTCACCACGAGCAAAGGCATCTATGATCTTGCTATGCGCATTTTTGAGGCGAGTGGTGTTGTAGTCCATACGCTTTATGTTAAGATCGGGCAGGTAGAGTTGTAGTTCGTCTTCTATACGTTCTGTGCCGTATCCTATCAGCTCTATGCCCTTGTTGCCACAGGTGGCACACTCGTTTATCACTTGGTGGGTATAGCCGCAATAGTGACAGCGTAGGTTGTCCTGATACTTGTAGTAGGTGAGTGAAATATCACAATTTTCGCATTTGGGCGTCCATGCACATACATTGCATTCCAGTACGGGTACATAGCCTTTTTTATTTTGAAAAAGAATGGTTTGTTTCCCCTTACTCTTGGCATCTGCAATGGCATTCAGTAGGGTATCACTAAAAATACCGCGTATGCGTTTTTGTTTCTTTTGCTCTTGCATATCTACCACGCGTATTTGAGGCATGGTAGCTCCTTTATACCGCTCGGTGAGCGGTATAAGTGCGTATTTGTTGTGGTTTGCGTTGTAAAATGATTCTATCTGTGGAGTTGCACTACCCAGTATGACGTGGCTTTTGCTTTTGGCAGCCAAGTACATAGCACAGTCTCTCGCATGAAAACGCGGTGCGGGTTCGTGTTGCTTAAAACTACTCTCGTGCTCTTCATCTACCACGATAAGTCCTAAGTTGCTGAATGGCTGAAAAATAGCACTTCGTGTTCCTACCACAAGTAGTGGTTTGCCTTCAGCTACGGCATTGTATACCTCTACACGCTCGTTTTTGCTAAATTTAGAATGGGAGACAACCAACTGTTCTCCAAAGTAGGCTTGCAGCCTACCAATGAGTTGACTCGTGAGGGCAATCTCTGGAAGCAGATACAACACTTGTTGTCCCTTGTTCAGGTATTCTTTTATAAAATGCGTATAGATGTGTGTTTTGCCACTCCCTGTTACGCCGTAGAGTAGGGCAGGTTTCCGTTCCAAAAATGCTTGCTGTATGGCTTCGTAAGCCACCAGTTGTGCCGGTTGCAATTCTTCTAGCTTAGCATCTCCATCGGTAAAAGTGATGCGTGATTTTTCCCTCTCTTCTACCGTGAAAATATCTTTGTCTATCAATGCATTAATAGCGGCATTGCTCACTCCGTGTTTTACCAATTCTGTCTTTTCACATTCGCCTGTTATACTGTATTTGGAGATGAACGTCATAACGGCCTGTAGCTGTTTTTTTGCCCGTTTTTCCAGTTGATCAAAGAGCAGATTGAGTGCTTTGCTGTCTTGTAATGTATCGCTTATTTTAAGATAACTTCTTACCTTGGGCTTATAGGTTTCTTGAATGTCGTCCTTCAACAGTATAGCTCCTTTTATGTAAAGAGACTTCACATACTTATGAATTTGTGGTATCTTGAGTACCTTGGATGCTTGGGCAATGCTAAATTCTTTATTAGCTCTTATCATTTCGATGATAAGTACCTCTCTAGCATCCAGAGTAGCGGCACTACTGTCAAATTCAGGTTGAAGGATCATTTTTGACTCGCCTTCCATTTTGAGTCCAGCTGGCATTGCTGCATTGTATACCAAGCCCAGGGATGTCATGTAGTAACGAGACATCCATGACCAGAATGCAAGCTGATTTTCGTTTACAATAGGTTCACTATCTACGATATCAAAAATGTATTTCGCTTCATATTTTTTTGGAGGTAGTTCGCTTATGGCGTAAATTAAACCTGCCATCACACCTTTTTTACCAAAGGGGACACTGACGCGTTTGCCAACGATGACTTCTTCGTTTAGCTCAAAGGGTACACGGTAGGTAAACGTGTTTTTGAGGTTGAGAGGGAGTAAAATCTCTATGAATAAAGTCTGCCGATGCTCAGAAATGTCCAATTTGTGTAATTTTTTGTGTAAATAGTGTCCAAAGCTAGATGAAAAACAGTTAAGTGATGCTACTTTTGTCTACAAGATTTTATAAACTAATTGAGACCGTTTTTTTTCATACTAATTATAGGGTTAGTTGCCGTCAGCTCATGTGACGAACTACCCATTGAAGTGATACTTGAAACCAGCAAGAGCACTGAGACTGCTGTTGAGGTTATGTCAGAAGTGATTTCAACCTTTGATGTGGTAGAAGACTTTGTTTCTGGTTCCGAACTGTTTTTAACTCAATTTGACTGCTTACTCCCAGAAGATGCCGAAGTGAGGATACTGGATGATGATTTTGAGGATGGAGATGGGGTAGAAGTGTTGATTGACTTTGGTGTTATAGGTTCAGAACCTTGCGGACTGTTGTGTAAAGATAATAAGTACAGAGCAGGAAAAATTTGTATAACCTTGGATAGACCGTATGCTGAACCTAATGCCAAACTTTCGGTCTATTTCGGTGAGGCAAACCCTTTTTACTCGGGCAACGGTAAGAAGATGAGTAAAATTGAGGGTGAATTTAATCTCACTCGAGTTGGCGCCGATGAGCTATTGTTTCAGTGTGACGGATTACAAGTAACTACTGTAGAGAACGACGCTTTAGTGCTTCAGGGAGACCTTTCCATAGTTTGTATTGAAAATTCTGGCTTTGGGCTTATTAACGATAAATTAACTTTTGAAGGTGAATTAACGGTTGAGTCTGGAGATAATGAACTCATTTTTGAAATTGTAGAACCGCTTCACAAAGAATACGGACTTTCATGTGTTCAGTATATCAAAACAGGAAAGCTGGAGGTAGATCCGATGAATAGTGCGTCCAATATTAGTGTGGATTTTGATCCCAATAATGATGCATCTTGCGATAATACCATTGGGATTACCGTAAATGGTAGAACCTTCATTTACATGTATTAACCTAAACCTTGGGATAGGTAAAATAAATAAGATCTTTTGTGCAATTGTCTATCTCACTGAATTTATCGGTGTGTAGCTGTATGCAAACCACTCCGCCACTTGGCACATAGTCGATCTGCACATTGGCAAGTGTTTGGAAGACTTCTGTAATGCCTGGATTATGAGCGAGTACAAGAACAGTCTCTATTAGGTTATCTACTTCTTTTAGCTTTTTAATAATGGTATGTGGCGAGGCCATATAAAGATCTGTATCAAACTTGGTTTGACTCTTGCCAAGCAGATTAAAAATGATCTGCCATGTATCTCGTGCTCGTATGGCATCTGATACGAGCATAAGATCGGGGAGAATGCCAAACTCTTTTACTCTCTCGGCCATAACACGAGCATCGTGATTGCCTCGTAAAGTCAAGTTACGTTGATGGTCGGTAAGTGTTCTATCTGACGAGTCACTCTTGGCATGTCTCATTAGAATTATGTGTTTCATTGCTTACCGATCTTTGACATGTAAAAAAACCAACCAATAATAAAAGACAATCCACCGATAGGAGCTAGATGAGCAAATACATCCAATCCTATGCCCGTTAGTTCTTTTGTAGCATGTACAATAAGACCAAAAGAAAACAGTAGAATGCCTAGATAAAAAAAGAGATTGGAATACTTTTTTTCGGTTTTCCACTGGTTGTAGGTATGGTTTGTAAGTATCAATGCAATAGCATGAACAATAAGGTAGCGTAAGCCAGTATGATACGTGGCTAGTTGAGCTACTGTTAATTTAGATTCTAGACCGTGGGCTCCAAATGCACCTAAAATGACGTAAACAGTACAGAGTATTGCTCCTGCTCGCATGTGAGTATAAGGATTACGACTATTCATGTTTATTTTTGCTTTCGAAATTAATCATTTATGAAGAAGATACTAAGCATTTTTGCTACGATTTTGTTTCTTGGATCTTGCATTACAGAATTAACAAATACTGCAGAAAAAGTAAGCAACATTGACGCGGTAAAGTGGAATCCAACGATAGCTGTACCGCTTATCTATTCTCGCCTAAATTTTCATGATTTACTGAATGAAGTAAATACCAATGAGTACCTGAGAATAGGTGCAGACGGGAGCCTAACTCTTGTCTATTCGGATGCGTACACAAGTCAAAAGGCAGAGGATGTTTTTAAGATCAACGACCAGATTTTTTCAGAATCATTAACATTTTCTGCCGTAGAATTAACAACGCTCCTTTCTAGTGGTAGTCTCACACTGAACTACACACAAACGTTGGACTTTAACATGGGAGCTAGTGAATTAGATAAATTGCTTTACAAGCAAGGCTCTTTTGATTTAGCCATATCTACAACCCTTGATCATGATGTTTCTTTCAGTATGCGTATTCCGGAGGCGATGAATGGTTCCACTTTTCTGGAGCCATCCGTAATAGCCAATAGCTCTTCCGTACCCAATACAGGAAGTGCTAGCGAAAGCCTGAATGGAGTTGAGATAGATTTCACCCAAACAGCACAAGGGCATAGTGAAATTGATGTAGAGATAGAAATTGTCATAACGAGGAGAGGTACTAATCCGATAAAACCGACAGAAACGATTACATACACAGCAGAGATGCTCAATCAAGCGTATACGCGAGTGGAAGGCTTGTTTGGCAGTTTAGATTTTTCTACAACGATTGTGGATACCTTGACTATTCCATTTTTTGAGAATAGCCAAAGTGGGTCTATTACATTAAGAGATCCACGTATTAAGTTCTTTTTTGCGAATTCCTCGGGTTTAGGCATTGAGGTTAATGTGCTAAAGTTTGATGGAATTAATAAAGATAATAATGTACTTCCTTTTATTGGGTTCCCCTCACCACTGCCTATACCAAAACTGAGCTTTATGGAAATAGGACAAACCAAGAATGACTCTCTTGAACTCAATAAAAACACGAGTAATTTGGCTCCTTATTTAAATAATAAACCTGCTAAAAATGCATACAGGTTAGAGGTGAACAGTGGAGTAAATGCTAACCAGCGGCAGTGGCTGCTCGATACAAGCAAATTAGCTATGCAGGTAGAAATAGAAATACCACTTGATGGAACAGCACAAGATTTTGCGCTAGAATCAAGCCAACCCTTCGAGCTGGAATTAGAAAATGTATCTGATATAGAAGAGGTGCTGATAAGGCTATATACCGAAAACGGTTTCCCATTAGATATTACCACACAACTCTATTTTGAGGATAGCTTGACCAACACCGTGTTAGATTCCTTGTTGACAACAGACATACTCATACTCCCAAGTGCCACCGTTGATGCACAAGGAAAGGTGCTAAGTGCAAATCCTAAAACTACTGACATAAGCCTTAATACAGCAAGTATAGAAAATTTGCAAAATGCGAATAGGATACGAATTAGAGCTACACTTAATACTCTAGTAGAAAATGGTATACCAACGGATGTAAAGCTTTACAGTTACTATGACTTGCTTTTACAATTGGGTGTACAAGCTGAAGTACTAATAGAAAAAGAATTGACCCTATGAAAAAAATCACACTACTACTCGTGGGTTTATTACTCGAAATAGGAGTAAATGCTCAGAGCAACATGACTTTGTATAATATGGGGAATTTACCGCAACGGTTGACTGTAAATCCCGCTTTAGTACCAGACTGCAAGTGGTACTTAGGTATGCCCGTTTTGTCATCTACAGATATTTCCTTTGGGAGCAGTGCTCTCAAGATATCGGATATAAATGACGTGCTAGAAGTGAATAGTAGAGGTAAGTATACAGCGAACCTCAAGAAGCTTGGTACGGTATTAAACAGAGGGACATTTGTGCATATTGGGATTAATCAAGAATGGCTCAATTTTGGCTTTAGAGTAAAGAAAAATATGTTCACCGTTGGTGTTACAGAGAAGATAAAGACTCGTTTAGATTTTCCTACAGATTTATTTAAAGTAGCATTTGAAGGGAATGGAGGTCAAAATTTAGGCTATGCATTCAACTTTAATTTTGGGTTAGATGTTCTTCACACGCGCGAGTTTGCGGTAGGTTACAGCCGCAGTATGCTCAATGAAAAACTAAGAGTTGGTGGTAGACTAAAGTATGTACGTGGTCTGAATGTAATCACTACAAAAAGTAATGATCTGATTTTTACTACTGACCCTAATACATTTGCCTACACAGTAACTGCGGACATAGAGGTAAATACGAGTACGCCAGTGTTGGACTCATCGCTTGGAGTGAATAATCCTACAGTATTGGTGCTTGGAAGTCCAAAAAATGGCGGATTTGGAATAGATCTTGGGGCGAGTTATGAGCTCACAGATAGAATTACGCTATCGGCGAGCATTGTAGATTTAGGAAGGGTATTTTGGAATGACTACACGACCAATGTAAAATCTAGGAATCCAGGTGCTACTTTTACCTATAGAGGTATTGATATCAACGAATACCTCGGTGATTCTGTGCAAGGGAGTGCGGGTTTTGAAGCACTTACCGATACTTTACAAGACGTGTTTGCACTTGATACAAATAGCAACTCATTCAGTACGGGTCTATTGGGGGAGTTTTATATGGGAGGGAATATCAATTTAAATGATCGCCACAATGCAGGTATTTTGCTTTACGGTAGTTTCTATAATAGATCATTTTATCCGGCACTTACGCTCTCTTGGAATTCACAATTAGGACGAATACTTGCCGTTAGCGGTAGCTATACTATTTCACGAAGTGGTTTTACCAACATCGGTTTGGGATTAGCTGTAAATTTAGGGCCAGAACAGTTTTATATAGTCGGAGATAACTTAATAGGTACAACAGTGGGTAACTTACAGACGGTGTATGTGCGCTTTGGCTGGAATCATACGTTTGGTCGTAAAAAATACCAAAAGCAAAAAAGCAAACAAAAAAATATATCAAAAAAATGAAGCAACTACTATTCTTATTCTTATTCTTGAATGTGACCTTAAGTGGCTGCAAGGAGGAGGACTTTACGATGCAAAATGACGATGAGATAAAACAATACCTCGCTACAAATAACCTAACGGCAGAAAAAACGGATGAAGGACTGTACTACATAATTACCCAGGAGGGTGCTGGTGTTAACCCCAATATTGCCAATGATGTTACGGTACACTATAAGGGATATTTACTCAATGGAAATATCTTTGACAGTAGCTATGATAGGGGAGATCGGTCTACTTTTTCTCTTAATAGTGTAATAAAGGGGTGGCAAATCGGGATACCTCTCCTGAAAGAAGGAGGAGCGGGTAGATTGTTTATCCCGTCGCACTTGGCGTATGGAGCAAACCCACCAAATGGAAGAATACCGGCAAATGCTGTTTTGGCATTTGATATAGAATTATTTGAGGTTCGCTGATTGCATAGGTGGCAATAGAGAAAGATGTTCTATTGAAGGGCGATTTTATTGCTTTTGTTGCTTGGGCACTGCCTGGGAATGGCCTGTGGTTTAAGCGTTCTCTATGAGTTGTAAAAAATCATCTACGCTAGATGTGATTTGCGTATAATTACCTTGATTCCTGAACCACGTCAATTGCCTTTTAGCATAATTACGAGTGTGTTGTTTCATTTTATCTATGGTGTGATCGCGCGTCCAATCACCATTGAAATAATTAAAAAATTCTTTGTAACCAACGGTGTTTAAGGCGTTTAAATCTTTATTCGCAAACAATTTTCGGGCTTCTTCTTCGAACCCCTCTTTGAGCATATCGTCTACTCTTTTATTTATACGTTCATAAAGTTGGTTGCGGTCCTTATCTATGTAGTAATAGGATACTTTGTAGCTTCTTTCTGTAGGTTTTTTCACGGATTTATCTACTCCCCCTTGTCTTATCTCAATTGCTCTGGACAAACGTTGTGGGTTTGCATAGTCAACTTTGTCTCTTGGTACGCCGGCACCCTCTGCAATAGCCTGTAGTGCCTCTATTCCTTCACTATTTAATATAAAATTAAGTTGTAGCCTGAGTTGCTCATTTTGTTGCGGCAGTGCATCTAAACCTTCTGTTGCTGCTTTTATGTACAATCCAGTACCTCCGGTCATTATTACGGTATCGTGTTGGGTAAATAAGTATTTCAACTTGGTATCCACGTCACGCGCATATGAGCCAGCATCATAGTTGTAATGGATGCTGTGTGTAGCAATAAAATGGTGCGGTACGAGAGCGAGTTCTTCTCGCGATGGTCTTGCTACTCCTATTTTCAGTTCTTTGTAAAGTTGTCGGGAGTCACATGAGATAATTTCAGTGCCAAAGTGTTGCGCTACCTTAATAGCAAAAGCAGTTTTTCCCACAGCAGTTGGCCCTGCGATAACAATTAGGTGCTTAGTCAATTGGTTTGCCATCATTTATCTGTGATTCATCTATTTCAGATTCATCTACTTCGTCTCCAAATAGGTTGAATTCGTCTTTTTCTTCCTCTTTTTCCTCCTCCTCGTCGTCATCGTCGTCTAGCTCATCATGCAAGCCATCAATCAAGCTATCTGCTTCTTTGAAAAGCTTTGCGCTTGGATCGTCTATTATGGTTTTTGGGTCTACAAATTGTTTTGGTGCAATACCACTACTTTTAAAAATACTGGGATACGTTGCACCTACTTCTGCTACGAATAGCTTTACCACTTCCGCTCGGAGATGCCAATTCCCATCTTCAGCATCATAATTGTACAGGAATTTCTGATGTGGATCATCAATAAATTTTCCTAATTCACTAGCTCCGGCAGCTCTTGCATTCGGTTTTGGATCTGTGCAGAATTCATCGCCTCCTCTCCATGAGTCATTTGCTTTGTAAAATGATGCTGTACGCGTTTTGTCAAAATTAATAGCTTCTTGTAAGGAATTGTGAAAGTCTCTGAATGTATTTTTTGCTGATACATCTATTATTCTTTCTACATCATTGACGTCTTCAAACGTGACCCTAAACCTAAATACTAAACTCATTGCTTATACAAACCTAATTCTTTTCCTTTTTCTAACACAAATTTAAATGCCTCATCATACTCATTGGTGATGATACCATCCAAAATCGCATCTTTCAATGCCGTTTTTATTTCTCCTATTTCTCGGCTGGGGCCTATACCAAATACATTCATTATTTGCTGCCCGTCTATGGGGGGTTGCCAATTGCGTATTCTATCGCGTTCTTCAACCGCTGCAATATTTTTCTCTACATTGATTAGATTGGCTTGAAAACGTTTTTCTTTCTCCTTATTTTTTGTTGTGATATCGCTTTTACATAAAATCATGAGATCTTCAAGGTCCTCTCCAGCATCAAAAATGAGACGTCTTATTGCAGAGTCTGTTATGTATTCTTTAGTCAAGGCAATGGGGCGCAAGTGGAGTTTCACTAGATTAATAACTTTTCGCATATTTTCTCCCAAGGGTAACTTAAGCCTTTTAAATATTGGCTTTACCATACGCGACCCTTTGTCTTCATGTCCATGAAAAGTCCAGCCTTCTCCTTTTACAAACCGCTTGGTAGGTGGTTTGGCTATGTCGTGCAGTATTGCCGACCAACGTACCCATAGATCTGTTGTCTTCTGGCAGCACTGATCTAATACCTGAAGCGTGTGGTAAAAGTTGTCTTTATGTCCTTTACCTTCTCTTATTTCTACTCCTTGCAGTTTAACCATCTCTGGGAAAAATTCATGGAGTAGCTTGGTGTTAAATAGTATTTTAAAACCAATACTTGGTTTTCTAGATAGAATAATCTTATTGAGCTCATCTGTGGTACGCTCTTGTGATATAATAGATAACCGATGAGCTTCTGTTTTCAGTGCTCTAAGGGTATTTTCTTCAATTTTGAAATTCAGTTGGGCCGCAAAACGTGCGGCTCGCATCATACGTAGCGGGTCGTCACTAAACGTGATATGCGGATCTAGCGGTGTTCTGATAATACTGCTTTGTAAGTCCTGTAATCCTCCAAAAGTATCTACAAGCTCACCATAGTTTTCTTGGTTTAGACTGATAGCTAGTGTATTAATAGTAAAATCCCTTCGGTAGATATCATCTCTAAATGTACCGTCTTCGACCTTTGGTTTACGACTATTTCTATCATAGGATTCTTTTCGTGCTCCGACAAATTCAAATTCCCAATCATCTGTTTTAATTTGTGCCGTGCCAAAATTTTTAAATACATTAAAGTGAGACCCTTTTAGTCTTTTTTGGACTGCACTAGCTAAAGCAATTCCACTACCTACAGTTACAAAATCTACATCTTTGGAATCGCGTTTCAAATAAATGTCACGAACAAATCCACCTACCACGTAGGTTTGAAATCCAAGCTTTTGTGACTCTTCTGATACGGTTTTAAAAATAAGATGTGATAGGTACTCTTTCACTGCGGGACGAAGGTATAAATAATTGAATAATGATACCTTTTAAAGGTTGTTTTTGTGAAATAATAACAGCTTTAATAAATGCCGTTTCTACGATACTGTAATGTCTGGAGTGCTAGATAGAGGAACTTAAAGTGACGAGATGATATCCTGCGAGTGAGTGCCAAAATAACGACAAGATAAAGTATCTTTGCTAGGAATGAAAATCACCTTCTTAGGAACCGGAACATCGCAAGGTGTGCCTATCATAGCGTGCAATTGTATAGTGTGCCAGTCAACCGATTCTAATGATAAAAGACTGAGATGTAGTGTGTTAATAGAGGCAGAGAATACCACTTTCGTCATAGATACTGGACCTGATTTTCGGTATCAAATGCTCAGAGAAGGCACCGCAAAGGTTGATGCAGTAGTCTTCACGCACGAGCATAAAGATCACATAGCTGGGTTCGACGATATACGGGGTTTTAATTGGAAGACCAAAAAGCCCATGGAAGTGTATGCCACACCAAACGTAGAGATAGCCTTGAAACGGGATTTTCATTACGCATTTGGCGAAAAGAGATATCCTGGGGTGCCAAGCCTCAACCTACATGTGATAAAAAATAGGCCATTTACTGTTGGAGACCTGGACGTAATACCCATAGAAGTATTGCACTATAAATTGCCGGTGTTTGGATATAGAGTAGGAGATTTTTCCTATGTAACAGATGTAAATTTCATTTCTAACGAAGAAAAACAGAAACTCAAAGGGAGTAAAGTGCTTGTGATTAGTGCCTTAAAACAGAGTGAGCACATATCGCACTATAGCCTAGAACAGGCTATTTCGGTAGCCAAAGAAATAGGTGCGGAGCAAACGTATTTTACACACATGAGCCACCAGATGGGCCTACATGCAGAAGTAGATGCTCAATTGCCTGAAGGAATGAACTTGGCGTATGATCGGTTGGTAGTCGAGCTTTAGTTTACCACTGTGTAAATGGATGCGCTACTAAATTGGAATTATAGTAGCGGGCATCTGTAGATACTTCTTCGCCGACCCACGCTGGTTTTTCAAAAGACTCCTCTTCTGCATCGAGTTCTATTTCTGCAACCAGAAGTCCACTATTAGCTCCTGAAAACTCGTCTATTTCCCAGATGTGCTTTCCTATGGTAATGGTATAGCGTGTTTTCTCTATCAGGGGTGTTTGGCACAGTTGAAGCATTTCTTCAGCATCTCGTATGGGTATTTCATACTCAAACTCACTACGGCGTATACCCGTGTTTTTACTTTTGACGGTGAGCATAGCTTTATCTGATTTTACGCGTAAACGTACAGTAGATTTTGGTGTTGTACTCAGGTATCCTTGTTTTAGCACAAATGAGCCAGTTACTAATGCTCTCCAGTCTTGATTTGCGAGTAAAAATTTGCGTTCTATTTCGTGGGCCATTATCCGTGTATATGTTACGAAAGTAGCTTAATATTTGGGCATGATGTGATCTGTAAACAGAGAATTTTACTCCATTCTACGTGAACTATGCTTGCCTACTAGTAGACTGAGATGAAAGTAGAACCATACTAAAGCGGATAGGGCATAGATGGGCTGACCACCTACTAGTGCAATGAACACAAATCCTCCAGCAAGTAGGGTAGAGCTGAGTAGGCCTATGGCCATATAATCGAGCGATAAAGTACTAAATCTTCGACTGAGATAAAAATCCTTACGCAGGACCAAAGCGTGCAGAGCCAACCAACCTAAGAGAAAAAAGAAGATTTTTTTATAACTCTTGTAGCTAGGCAGCTCATGTGATGACCACGGCGGAGATAAATCGCGAAGCACCGTAACTATACTATCGGTATAATAACTGACTAAAGATAATCCAACTGCCACTACACCTGTAGAAACAATGGTGATAGTCTTACGTGGACTCCTTAGATTTCTGAGACCAATAGACACAATCACACACCAAAGTATGCCTAAAAGGAAGATGCAGATGCTATAGTCTAGCAATCGGTACTTATTGGTGATGTATTTCTCTTGTATGATGTAATAGTGTTGGGCAGCGTCTGTATTGCCTATGGCTGCAACTTCTGCTGAAAAATTAGATACATTGGTATATACAGGTAAGGAATGACTGTAAAGAGCCACTCCTATGCTTATGATGATTATAAGTACACCAATTCTCACTTAGTTATTACGTTTATCTATGGCAAATAGTTTGGTATCACGACGACTTAGCCGTTTTCCACCGCTCTTTGGTGATACTGAAAATATGGAAAGATCCAACTTTTTTTTCTAGGGTCATTCCATTTTTGATGGCTACTTTTTCGGAGGCAATATTGTCTTGGTGTACCGCAGAGATTAAGGAGTCAGCTAGGTTGTTTGAAAATGCGTAGTCTCTACATTTTATTGCTGCTTCACATGCATATCCTCTGCCCCAAAACGCGGGGAGAATAGAATATCCTATCTCCAGTCGTTGTGTGTTTTGGATGGTTTGTATCAGCAGACCGCACTGGCCTATGAGTTTCCCGGTCTGTTTATCGATGATTGCATTCATAACACCCTGGTTATTTTTTAGTCTGTGAAATGATTTGTCAAACCACTGCTGGCAGCATTCTCGTTGAGTGAGATTTTGATCCATATCTAGGAATATAGCCACCTTGTCTAGTGCAAACAGAGGCATCCATGCATCAAAATCATCTATGCTCAATGCTCTAAAGGTGAGCCGATTGGTCTCTAGGTGTGTGAGCGGGTAAGGCATACTAGCTTTTGGGGTCTGGGATTCTTTTTGTTAGAATCGTATCTTGAATGCAAGTTACATTAAATTCACTTCCATATCTAACTGAATTTGATAAGTGTCTAGCACACTCTTTTGTATGGCTAGGGCTAAGGCGTGTACTTCTTTTCCTTTTGCTCCTCCGTAATTTACCAGAACAAGGGCTTGTTTCGCATGACTCCCTGTATTCCCCACGCGCTTTCCTTTCCAGCCAAGGCTCTCGATGAGCCATCCTGCGGGTACTTTTACCTTGCCATCAGGTGTTGGATAGCTTTTTATATCCGGAAATTTTATTTTGAGTGTATTAAAGTGTGCTTGTTCGATAATTGGGTTTTTGAAAAAACTACCACTGTTGCCTAATACCGCTGGATCAGGCAATTTGCTTTGGCGTATAGCTATCACTGCATTGCTCACATTACGTATGGTAGGGTTGGTGATGTTTCCCTCTTTTAAGTAGTTCTCTATATCTCCATAGCTAGTATTTATTTTATGGTCTCGTTTGGTAAGGCGTATGCCTATATCCGTTATGAAGTATTTGCCTTTGGCTGTTTTTTTGAATATACTCTCTCTGTAGCCAAATTCACAAGCTTCATTGGTGAAGCGTACTTTCTTCAGTGTTTCTATTTCTACAGCACTTACGTATGTGAGTACATCTTTTATTTCTTTTCCGTATGCCCCTATATTTTGCATAGGAGCAGCACCTACCGAACCGGGTATCAGGCTCATATTCTCTAGGCCACCAAAGTTATTTTCTATACAATACAGTACAAGATCATGCCAGTTTTCGCCACTAGCCACTGCCAGCTCTATGTAGTCTTCATCTTCTGCTACAGTGCAGATGCCGCGTGTTTGGTTTATGACAACTGTGCGGTCTATGTCGTCAGTGAGCAGTATGTTACTACCCCCGCCTATAAAACTGCACCCCGTTAAGTTAGGGATATGCTCTAGTTGCTTTATTTCTGAAAGAAGAATAATTTCTTTGGCACTCGCTGCTATACCGAATGTATTATACTTTTTTAGTGATTTATTAGTGTTTGAAGGACTCACAATGCAATAGTAGGGTGGAGGTTTAAGAATAATTTGTATTTTTCCCAACAAATAAACACAGCATGAAAAAAATAACCATCTTTTTGTTCGGTATTGTACTATTTGCGGTAGCATGCCAAGATGATGACAAGGCAATTGTTATCACTGTGCCTCAAGAGTTGTGCGATAGCCTGAATATTCTCTACACGCAAGATGTAGCTCCTATATTGGAGGAGACAGGCTGTTCTGGTCCATATTGTCACGGCAGTGGAGCAGGTGGTGTAAACCTTAGTGATTGGGCAAATACCAAGGCAGCTGCTGAGAGTTCACAATTTTTGAAGGCAATAAAACACGAGCTGGGAGCTAGTCCAATGCCAAAGGGACGAGACAAACTAAACAATCAGCAGATAGAGACCATTGAGTGCTGGATTAAGAGCGGTAGCCGTGAGTAGTGCTTCATTTTAACTCAATGTTCAACGAGTGATTATTTAATCGCGACGGTCATTTCTCTTTTACCATTTGCACCTGGAGGGTGCTCTAGTTTGTATCCAGCCGCTTTTAAATCACGCTTAAGTTGTCCAGCAGCAGAGTACGTGGTAAGTATGCCTCCCGGTTTTGTAGCGTTATATAGTTTTTGAAAAATAGCAAGACTCCATAGCTCTGGTTGTTTCTTTGGTGCAAACGCATCGAAAAATATACACTCGTATCGATTGTCTTCCAATGCTATATATTCTAGTTTTTGGGTGGTCTTGTGCAACGTAAAATACTGGGATATCTTCTTTTTGGCTTCCCATTCTGCATGATGCAGTTTGTTGAATAGTTCTGGATCATTGAGTAGCTCTCCATAGCCGATCTGCTCTACTAGCTCAAAGGGAACTTGAAAAGGCTCAAGGGTATGGTAAAAAATACTGCGTTGTTTCTCTCCTGCGTATTGAGCAGTTAGCATTCCGTTTAGTCCAGTCCCAAATCCAACCTCTAGTACCTGTATATTGCTATGTGTACGGTCAAGTCCTTCTTTCAAAAAAACGTGCTGAGACTCAGATACAGCTCCGTTTCTACTGTGATACGTTTCATCCATACTCGGTATGTAAATAGTGTATTCACCTGTTTTAGTCTCTTGCAACTCCATGGCTCAAAGATATTTATTTTCACCGCAACACGCCATACTTTGGCGGTGATGATAGGTTTCAAAGACAACTGTTTGTGGTAACTGTGCTTATTCCTTTCTATTAATTTTTCTGTTAATATTGCACCTATTATGCAGTCAAAATTATTATCGATTATTATACCCGTATACAACGAGGAAAAGACGATACACCTTATTCTTGATAAGATCCAAAAGGTAGACCTGATTGGAGGTATAAAGAAAGAGATAGTGATGGTAGATGATTACTCGTCTGATAAATCTTGGGAACGACTAGAGCGCTATAAGATGGATAATCCAGATACTAAGATTTCGCTTTACAAGCATGAAGTAAATAAGGGGAAAGGTGCGGCATTGCATACAGGGATAAAAGAAGCCGTAGGTGATTTGATAATTATACAAGATGCTGATTTAGAGTATGATCCGTTTGAGTACAATGAATTGCTCAAACCTATTGTAGACGGAGAGGCAGATGTGGTATATGGTTCACGTTTTATGGGAGGTAAGCCCCATAGAATATTGTTCTTTTGGCATAGTATTGGAAATGGTATGCTTACATTAATGAGCAACGCTATGACCAACCTGAATTTGACTGATATGGAGACATGCTACAAGCTTTTCAAGGCAGATATCATAAAAGGGCTGGACCTTAAAGAAAATCGTTTTGGTTTTGAGCCAGAGGTGACGGCTAAAATCTCGCGAATTCCACGAATACGTATTTATGAAATAGGGATATCGTACTACGGTAGAACTTATGAAGATGGTAAAAAAATTGGCTGGAAAGATGGCGTAAGAGCATTGTATTGCATTGTGAAGTATAACACCTGGGCGAGGAAGTAGTCTGCACCTACCTCTAATACTATTTACAACTATTTTCCCCTTACTTTATTTGCCCTAAACTACTAGACGAGCTCCTTCTCTTTGCGGGCGTTTACGAACAGGACATTTCCAATATTGTCATAACCAGTAAAGTTTTGGTGGCCATCATGTTTTACTTTCTCATAGCGAAATCCCACTATAGTTAGGTCTGCATCACGTGATCGTTCATTGATTACTTCTTTATTGGTTACTTCCTCAGATTTGGGGATTATTTCTATGTTATTCGCAGAAATAGGGAGTCTTCCCGTACTTATCATATCCTGCATAGCCATGCGTTGTTCATCCACTTCTCCTTCAGGCGTTAAACTAAATAATTTTATCTGTCCGCCCTTGCTCCAATCAGGATGTCCAAGTATGATATACGCAATGTAAATCATCAGGTTAGCATTTTGAAAATCACTACTGGTAATCCACAGATGAATTTCATTGTTAAAACCAAAGTCTTTATCACTACTTGCTAATACACAGATGTCATAGTCAACAGCTTTGGCTAGTCCTATGTGTTCTACAATCTCTTTACAACCGTCTTCTTGGTGTTTGTTAAACTCAAAAAGAATCATGTTGTTCTCTTGTCCCGAAATACCTGGTAGTTGCAAGGCTTGGGATATACTGCCCATATAAGTGGGGTTTACGAGTGTGTCTACAAAGACAGAACTATCCGAAATTTGAGTCATTTTCACTAAGCGCAGCTGATCGGCCTGTGCCTGTTTCATGCTTTCAGAACTGAGATAGCCATCCCGGTGGTGTATGTACGTTCCAAAGCCAATACGATGACTTATCCATCGCAGTAAGTCAAAGGAAGCAAAACGATCAAATGAATCTCTAGATATAGCTACTACAGACGGCCTCCAGGCATCATCTGTGTTGGCTTTTCTCTTCTGTAAGAAGACTTGTATATTTCTACTTACTTGAAAAATAACACCACTAAATATGGCTGCCATATCTCCCTTTTTTTGATAAAGACCGAGTACCAAGTAAATGATTACCATGAGTGCAACAGCAGTAATAGCATAGATGGTATTTATTTTAAACATCAATACAATGCACATTACAGCACCCAAAAGTGATATATACCACTTACTCTTGAACGAGGGTCTGTATCCTGGATTAGAAGCAAAATTTTCGAAGAGTGATATCAAGCATATGGACCCATAGGTTACCATAAAGAACATAGATATAATTTCTGCCACGGCATTTACGTCTCCCACTAGCACAAAGAAAAAAGCAATAACACATGTGACCAATGAAGCGTTGACTGGTTCGTTATTACTCGGTTTTACCCTACTTAGCCACCTGTTTAGTCGGGGTATGGGCACTATCTTATCCAGCGATATCGCATTGAGTGTACGCGGGGCAACCATTATACTACCAAGAGCAGATGATATAGTCGCTGCGGCAAGTCCAATTGGTATAATAGGCCACCATACGGCGATGTCTGCCATAATAAGTTGATTATCAATGTTTCCTAGATCTGCGCCGCTAGCACTATTCCCTAATTTGAAAGCAATAAAGATATAAATGATCATACCAATAGTGGTAGCCGCTAATGTTCCCAATGGAATGGATTTTTTAGGGTCTTTCAGATCTCCGGATAGTCCAACTCCTGCGGTCATTCCTGTAAAAGCAGGAAAAACAATGGCAAAGACAAAAAAGAAGTCATTTTTATCCTGATTCCAATGAAAAGCATCTGGTGTAATGAACCCTTCAACTGGTCCGCCAGCAAAAAACATCACTAGGGATATCGCTAATATGCCAACTACTACATAGAGTAAAGTCATACCGCTACTAGCTCCTTTGGTAAGCATAAGCCAAGAAAGCAGTAGAACAGATATAATACCGATTACCATTTTGTTGATAGCAAAGGGGAGGTATTCATTAATCATCGGTAAGATTGGTTCAAAGGCCTCTGTAAATGCAATAAGATAAAAGGCCACAGATATAGCTTGAGAGAGATAAAGTGCTATACCAATAGCTGCACCAATGGTGAGCCCAAATGACCGTGAAATAATAAAGTACTCACCGCCACCCTCAACTTTTTGATTTGTGGCAATTTCTGCCAGAGCCATAGCCGTAGGTATGGTTACCAAGTGCCCCAATAGTACTATTCCAAGTGTTCCATACACCCCAACCTGACCCACTGAGTAGCCAAAACGAAGGAACATTATCGCTCCTAGAATAGTGGATATTGCTGTTAAAAATACGGGGGCTATGCCAAATTTACCCTTAGGGTTTAGTGAAGTAGATGCCATTTGCGGTAAGCTATATTGGAAACAAATGTGGTAAAAAAAGTCATTGGTTTCTTAAAATGGCTAAATTCTTTTCTGTAACTTTAATTTTACTGGACAGAATAAGTAGTTAATTCAGGGCTTCCTTGTAGGTAGCCAAGCAAATTTCGCGTGCTGCTTTATGTTCAACTATTTCTTTTGGATAATCTGCTGATCCCCATTCTGGCACCCATTTTTTGATGTATATATGCTGCTTGTCAAACTTTTCTATCTGCGTGTATGGATTGAAAATTCGAAAGTATGGAGCAGCATCTACACCACTTCCTGCTGCCCATTGCCATCCACCATTGTTACTTGCTAGTTCAAAGTCCAATAATTTTTGAGCAAAGTATGCTTCGCCCCATCGCCAGTCTAGCAGTAGATGCTTGGTTAGGAAGCTAGCTACTACCATGCGTACTCTATTGTGCATAAAGCCAGTAGCATTAAGTTCGCGCATACCCGCATCTACGAGACCGTATCCTGTTCTCCCTTCACACCATGCTTTGAAATGTTCTTCGTTTTTAGACCACCTTACAGCATCGTACTTCGGTCTAAAACTGTTGCCTACTACATGTGGAAAGTGATAAAGTATTTGGATATAAAAGTCTCTCCAAATCAACTCATTGAGCCATTTTTCACTGGTTTTTTTTCCCTTTGCAGTCTTGTTGCGTATGCTTACTGTGCCAAACCTGAAGTGAACAGATAGGCGCGAAGTGCCTTCTATGGCTGGAAAATTCCTCTTCGCTTCGTAGTTTTTTATTGTCCCTAAAGTAGTTGTTTTGCTTGGGAAGTTAATTTCACTCTTTGTGAAACCCATCTCTTCTAGTGATACCATGTCCATCGTTTCTGTTTTGTAGAAGCGATTAAAATACTTCTCTGTAGGATAAGGTTCTAAGTGATCTGCAGTCAGGGCAGCCTTCCACTTTCTACTGTAAGGTGTATATACTACATATGGTGTTCCATCTCCTTTGAGTATTTCATCCATCTCAAAGATAACGTGATCCTTGAAGGTATGAAATGGTGCATTTTTAGTATACAGTAAATCCTTTATTTTTTGGTCTCTCGTGATGGCATAGGGTTCATAGTCATTGTTGGCGTAGACTCCCGTAGGTTGGTATTTCTGTATTATCTGCGGCCAAATTTCTGTGGGATTTCCGCAGTATACGTGTAAACCGCTGCCGAGTTCTTTTAGTTCTTGATCTATAGCACACAATTCTTTGTGTATGAACGAGACACGGGCATCATCTTTTGATTCAAGTTTGTTCAGAATCTCTGTATCAAAAATAAAGATACACTGTACGTTGTTACCGCTTTTTAGCGCATGATATAAAGCAGCGTTATCTGCTAGTCTTAAGTCTCTCCTAAACCAGTGTATTACTGTACTCATAATGCTTTCAATGCTTGTTTGAGGTTATTGTATTTATGTATGCCTAATCTACTTAGCTTTGGTGATGTTACCCTATAGCTGTTTAGCAAGGTGGCAGATGCTTCCCCCAAAACGAGTTTGAGTATGAAGCTGGGTACATTGGGTAAAAAAGCCATGGCCCCTTCATTCTGGGCTATTTTACTGACCAAAGTATTCATCTGAAAAGGCTCTCTACCAACTGGATTGTATACCCCAGCAGGTAGGGTGTTTGTAAATATTCCTTCTATGATAAGTGCAAACTCATTTTGGTGCGTATAAGCTGCCCACATTGTACCATTTCCAAAAGCAGATGCTACATAATAGCGTGCTAGTTTACTCAGGGTAGCGTATACTCCTCCCGCTTTGCTTAAGTATAGCGCTATGCGTAGGGTACTTTTCTCCCCTTGTTCTAGGTGGTCGGATGCTTGTTCCCAATCTACGCACAATTGTGCCATGAAATCTATACCCGAAGGAGATTCTTCTGTGATTATTGCATCGCCGCTATCGCCATAGTACCCCATTGCACTTCCTTGAATAAAATGTTGAATAGGTACTTCGTTTTCATTTATTTGGTCTACCAACAACTTTGTGCTGAGTATGCGTGAATCGCGTAGTTCTTTTTTGCGTTTGGTTGTCCATCTACCTCCGATGATGGAGCTTCCGGTTAAGTTAATGACGTATGCTGTGTCTACAAAAGCCTCGAGGTCTATTTTCCCTGATGCAATATCCCAATGATAAATACCCTTGCTTTTGTCTGTTGGCTTTCTGCTTAGTATTTTTACACCATATCCTTTGGTTTTTAAGAAGTTGCCAACTTCTGTGCCTATCAGTCCTGAACCGCCCGCTATTAGTACGTCTTTCATTGTACTAGAAACGTTTAAGAATCTTAATAGTTTCATACAAAGTAAAAGGTAGTCTGTAAAGCCTCTCTAGGACTACCTAACGACGGATCGCTTCTATCACATCTTAGATGTTCAACTCTTTTTAATTTGCAAAAAAGACACACCTTTGTGGTGTGAACGGTACAACCTTAAAAATACGCGGATACCATTGTGATGCTTATGGTCATGTGAACAATGCTCGTTATTTAGAGCTCTTAGAAGAAGCTAGATGGACCTTTCTAGAACCGGCACTCAAGGAAAAGTTCTTAGATGCACGAAATCTTCTGTTTGTTGTGGTAAATATCAATATATCCTACAAAAAACCGCTATTTCCTGAACAGGTTGTGGACATAGAAATTACCGATGTAACCTACAAGAATAAGAGTATGGTGGTACGCCAGATTATTTCTGATAAACACACCAAAGAGTTGGCTTCTGAGGCCATGGTAACATTTGTATTGCTCAATAGTAAGTCCGGCAAGCCAGAGACAATTACTCCAGATATTGTAGCTAAATTTGATGAACTAACAGAAATGAGGAATGATTAGTAGAATAGCGCAGTGGTTGTTCGAGGATGTTTGGGGTTGGAATATACATGGCCCAATTCCTTCTTTGCCCAAGTACCTTATTGTTGTTGCCCCGCATACAAGCAATTGGGATTTTTTGATTGGCGTACTGTTTAGAAGATATACGGCTGGTTTTGATCCCAAGTATTTAGCTAAAAAGGAACTTTTCGTGTGGCCAATTGGTTATTTCTTTCGAAGTCTGGGAGGTTTTCCTGTGGAACGAAGCAAGAACACCAATTTTGTTGATACGCTGGTAAGTGTGTACAACCGAGAAGAGAAATTTGTTACGACAATTACCCCAGAGGGTACACGAAGTTATAGCAAGAAATGGAAGACTGGTTTCTACCACGTAGCCAACAATGCGAATATCCCTATAGTTCGGGTTGCTTTCGATTATGGTACTATGCAAGTTGTTTTTGATGAGCCGTATTTTATCACAAGAGGGGTAGATGAAACAGTGGACGAGTTCAAACAATATTTTAGTCAGTACACAGGAAAGAATCCTGAAGACGGTGTGAAATGGCCAGAATGACAATCAACAGGCCCCTCGGCGTAAACATATCGATGTTAATTGATTATGTAAGGCAATGAAGTCACTTCTTTGTTATGTTGAAACTAGAGACCCGAAAGTGCAAATGACAGATGAGTTAGCCGGCTGTAGCCCAAAAACTGCAGGTTATTTGTGTGATTTATCAGTTCATTTTTATGGTTTGTTGTAAACGCCTGTATTTTGTTTGGTATAGTGTGACCATTAGTTGTTTTAAAATTTTAATATTGCCATCTTTAATAAACGATGTGGTTTAGCTTTTTTACAAATTTTTTAATTTTCAGTACGGCTATGGTCCTCTGTTTTTTTTTCAATAGAAGCAATATTTCTCGGTATTATATTGGTTTTGTGGCGTTTACGGGTCTTTCTGCTTTAGTGGCAGGTTTTGGTCATTTAACTATTTTTGAGTCTTCTTTAGGACCAAAGATGCTTTATGGTAGTAGAGTACTCAGTTTTATATCGGTGTATTGTTTCACTTACGGAACGCTGCGGTCTTTCCACTACCTACAACAGAAAATTTACTCAGTCTTGCAGGTATCATTATTCGTAGGTTTTGTAGTTTTGCTTACGTTGCATAATGTATTTACTCTGGTGATTGTATACAGTATCTTTGGTTTAATAGTCGTGGGAGTTACAAGTCATTTACTCAATTTAAAAACGCATAGAGAGGCTTCAATTTTAGTTATTAGTGGAGTGTCTATCTTAGCTTTTGCTGCTGTCATATTCAGTATTTTCAGGTCTGAGGATACTACTGCAGCTGCAGATGTAGGTCATGTTTTGGTATCAGTAGCACTTGTTGTATTGATGGCTGGTTTTAATAAAGTTAAACAAAATGAATTTACGAAATAATTGGATAATCCTACTCGTAGGATTTACGTATATATCTAGTGCTCAGTCTGTAGTGGTTGACGTACGTAAAAAAACATACGATACGACTGATTCACTTGTGATCCGTTCTCTGTTTGATGAAGCACTTACCAACGGCAAGAGCTATAGTCAGCTCAACTATTTGTGTAAAGTTATTGGGAAAAGAATAACCGGGAGCCAACAAGCAGAAAATGCTGTAGTGTGGGCGCAAAAAGAAGTAGAAAAATATGGTGCAGACCGTGTGTATAAGCAACGTATACAAGCTGAACATTGGATACGTGGAGATAAAGAAAGGGTTAGTATAGAGGGAGATCGAGAAATTTTGCTAAAATCCTGTGCATTGGGTGGGTCTGTAAGTAGTAACGGACCGTTGCGAGCTCCCGTGATAGAAGTGAAGGGTATAGAAGACCTCAAGAACTATGATGTGGGAGATTTTGCGGGTAAGATTGTCTTCTATAATGAGCCTATGGACAAAAAGTTGATCAATACTTTTGAAGCCTATGGAGCCTGTGTATCGCAACGTTATAGTGGTGCTGCTGAGGCCTCTAGGTATGGTGCTGTTGGTGTATTGGTGCGTTCTATGACTACTCTTACAGATCACTTTCCTCATACGGGCAGTATGGGCTACAGACCCGGTATTCAAAAGATTCCCGCAGCAGCAATAAGCACCCAAGATGCGGATATACTTAGTCAATATTTAGTGGATAATGATTCCGCCATTGTTACGATGGAATTTAATTGCTACACTGCTGATAGAACTGTGAAGACTAACAATCTTATTGCTGAGATAACGGGTAGTGAGAATCCGGAGCAGATTATTGTTTTTGGTGCGCACATAGATAGCTGGGATAAGGGTGAAGGTGCTCACGACGATGGGGCAGGAACTGTTCAATGTATGGAAGTACTCAGACTTTTCAGGGAATTGGATATTCATCCACGCAATACGATTCGCATGGTTCTTTATATGAATGAGGAAAATGGCAATAGGGGAGGAAAGACGTATGCTCAAGAAGCGAAGAAGGCTAATGAGTCTCACATCTGTGCCATAGAAAGTGATAGAGGCGGTTTTAGTCCCAGAGGCTTTAGTATAGATGCTAGGTCAGATCAAATAGCACAGGTTGCGAGTTGGGAAGGTTTATTAGAAGAGTATGGATTGCATTTTTTTAAAAAAGGATACGGTGGTGTAGATATTGGACCACTCAAGATAGAAGAAAATAGAGTAGATAGTTCTCTGTTTTTGATGGGACTATACCCAGATCCACAGCGATACTTTGATTACCATCATACAGATGATGATGTTTTTGAAAACGTGAATCAGCGCGAGCTCGAACTAGGCGGAGCAAGTATGGCTAGTATCGTTTACTTAGTAGACAAGTATTCGTATTTATTTAGATAGTAGTACCTTCCGATTATGAGAATGCTTATTTTTTTCGGTTAATAGTTTTGCAGTGGCGCATTCGTCCATCTAAGTGTAAATCACTTGTGGCTTTAGTTCAATTTTGACGAAGTTCATAAAGAACCCCATAGATTGGTGCAAGAATTTTATTTGATACTGGAACAAACGTATCTCACTCTGTTAACGATGTATTGTAAAACAATACAACTGCTAACATCTGGGGCACAGTACGGGTGATCAGTTTTACTAATTTGTGGGCTCCAGTTTACTCAAGAAATTGGCTACTGTACGGGGACTTGCCGAACGTATTCTGAATTTTCCTTTACTCATTTTGGGTCCTTTTTCTTTTATTATATCATTGAATGCTTTGTCTGTGCTGGTTACTGTAACGCTTCCCAAGTAGTAGTCTATGTAGAACCAGTCGTACTTGCTCACCTCTAGGTATATGGTGTATCTCGTAGAGCTCCTACGCTTGGTTATAGCTATACGAGAGTCAAACTGTTTGTTTACTTGCTGTCCGTTTATAGTGGCTATGTGTATTGGTTCATAGCTCAAAAATTGTCGTTTGATAGGTGAATAGTGTATGCTAACATTGCTAAAGAACATATTTCGGTTTAAATCTCCTTGTGGGATCAGTTCGCCAGTAGCATTAACGTCTGATAATGCTCTATCGAGTTCCTTATCATCTAGATATTCTGCCATAGCTTTTTCAACCATTTCGGTATTGTTTTCGGCTAATCCATTTCCTCCGTCGCTTTCATTCATAACAGCTGCCATTCTCGTATAGCACTCTTCTGGCAGTGTTAGATCAAGCGCTAAGATGCTGCTTATTATAAAACTGGAATCTGCTGGCATCTTTTTAATGTTACCAGCCATTAAACCATTAAAGTTTTCATCTTTATCTAAACCAAATTCTATTTTCCCTTCACTGTATACTTCTTGGTTGGCATCGTTATAGGACATATAGTTGCCTCTCAGTCCATTCTCGAGCAGCTTTGTACTATCACCTACATAGAAGGTAGTATTGGTCTCGTCGTAGTAAAAAATACCGCTATCATTGGTCAATTCAATGTCTGCGTAACTGCGTTTGAAATTAAACATAGTAGGGTATATATGGATACTATCATTGGCCACACTTACGGCTGCGTACATTTTACGTCTGTCTTCATTTAGGATTTCTGTAGCAGGTATTAAAACGTTCTGAGGATCAGGTTGTCCTTTGTATCGAAACCATGCGCTTGGATAATCACTTAAGCTGTGTAAGGGTTTTACGTATCCCCGGAACACAAGGTCTTCTTCGTGACTGTGTATTTCTGTATTTCCTTTGTATCCAATCTTTGGACTCAATGTAAATCCTGAACTATCCGATACGGAGCCACTTATAACAAGCGTAGTATCTCCTGATCCTTTAACCCGAATTTTGTTAAATTGGAGTATCTGCTCAGTAGCATGCTTGTCCTTGAATATGTAGGAACCATTTCCTGCGAGTGAGTACCTTCCCAATACAACTAGACGTGCATCAAATAATTGGTGATACTTGTTGGCTCTATTTGCCAGTAGTTTACTTTGTAGCAGGGGCTGCATATCTGCATCTTCGCGTATCTCAACTGCTCCTTTATTTGGAAAAACTCTGCTATCTGCTACGTCTATGTGCGGAACATTTTCTGCGTATATAATCCCGAGTTTCATATCAAACAGTGCTTTAGTACTCTCAAAACGTAAACCTTGCTGCTCATACTTGGTGCTGACAAAGTATGATTTCTCTCTGCTTAATAGTGGTCCTTTATTTAGTTCAATTGTCTGTGCATCCATATCCCATGTATATTCATCCATAGAACTTGCATATGAGTTGAATGGAAAATTGGTTTGTTTTCCCTTTTCGTTTTGTTTGAAATCACCTATGCGTGCGGTGAAATCTATATCAGATTTCATATTGCTGGAAGAGAATGCAATTTTATCAGCTGTAATAGCGCCAATCTCTATAGCAGACACCACTGCAGTAACCCTGTTGGGCTCATATTTCATATCTGCGGATGTAAACTTTGTATTGTCCCACGTAAGTTCTCCGTTACCTGCAATTTCTCTACTTGTTTGCACGAGTGCCCCTGAGAATTTTTGATTTTCTCGTAAGACATTTATGCTATGACCATTAGTATTTACGTACATAGAGTCCTTATTTGGCAACCATTTGGTGAGTACGTCATTGGCCGTTATGTTCGGGTATTTCTCGTTCTCGTTTATTTTGTATGATTTTGCTGTTGCTGTGGTGAAGTTAAGCGTCATGAGGATGTCCTCAGAGGTGACTACCGCACCCTCAAAATCAATGTTTCCTTTCGCTGTAAATCCTTCTTCACTGAGTTTTATCGCTATGTTACCCGATCCTTTTCCGCCGTACATCGGGTATTCCGTCATAGGCTTCTCAAAACCAAGAGAGTAGTCATCCATAATCATTGCTTCATATCTAAAATCGGGTATAATACCTCCTGAGACGAATAATCCAGGAAAGCTCAGATCTGCCGTTGTGAAATGATCCATATTCTCTATCGTAAAAGGATCTACCTCAAAGCGAAATTTATCCTTATCATAAGCATCTTTGTGTATGGTCTTCTTGTCATAGGTTATCAAAGCTCCTTTTTTGCTCATAAACCGTGGATACTTCGGAAAGTCCTCTAACCCTGATTTATTGGTAGATTTATCTATTTCTAACGTACCATTAATATCGCGTAAAACAGATTTCACCGCTACTAGACCGGGTTTGCCTGTTTGGTCTTCAGTGAAAATTACCATTTTGTCTATTTTGTTACTAGAAATAGTAAAGTCAAAATAATCAAACTCGAAATTTTTGCCGTAAAAATCAAATTTACCAGCCGTTATTTTCCCGCCAAAAGACATTTTGCGTTTGTGCTTAAGGATTACTTGCTGCTCATAGGGAAATGCATATACACTCTGGCTATCACTAAAACGGAACGCACGTACTCCTTCTATAACAAATGTGTTGTTTATAAGGTTGAGGAACGCATTCGATCGTGCAGCGATTTGAGATGAAAATCGAATTACGTCATAATCTACGAGTTTAAGGTGTGCAAGTACAGCGTGGTCTAACTTTGTTCTCACTTTTATAGAGTCGGTGTCTATGTTGAAGAATAAGTATCCATTGTCAGCTAACTCAATGATTTGAGATTTGAGGTATATTTTCTTGCTTCCCATCCAACGGGCATATTCAGTGAATGTAAACTCTCGTTTGCGATTGGTCACAATGAAATTACGCATTTTGTTGAGGGGGTGATACTTTAACATACCATGCTGCAACCTATCATAGAGTACGTCCTTATAAAAGTCTTTGGATTCTATGATGGCTTTAGTATCTGTCCCTGTCATATCAAATTCTATCTGCGGTAGATCGAGATTCCATAGTACTCTATCAGCAAAGATGTCTACTTGCTGATCATCGTTAGAAAATGGTGCCTGTTCTAGTCCTTCCTTACCTCTGGTCATTACCAGTGTTTTTTTATCTAGAATCAAATTGAAACGGAGCTTTGGATGAAAAATAGTTCCACTATCTGTGAATATTGTCACCTCTGTTGCTGGCGCAGTTATCCTACCATTCTTCAAGCTGAAGTAGTTTGATCTTGCAACAACTCGCTTTTGCTTCTTGTAGGTAATGGTTACAGATGAAGGGTTACTTGGAGATCCGTTAGCCATAATTTCTTTGCCTTTCATAGAATAGCCTCCTTTGAAAGTAACTGAACCATCTAAATAAGATCCCAATTCTAAACCTGAGGTAAATGAAGTAAACTGTGGAAATTTAGAACTCTCTAGCTTTATCTTTTCTATGTTGTCTGCGCTAGAAGCTCGATCTCTAAAACTGCCGAAAAGGGGTTCTTTCAAAAAATCATCATTGTGAAAAAGTACAGTATCTACGTATATCTCTGCAATTTCAAACTTTAGTTTATACCTCCCTTCTATGTCTGCGTATATGTTGTCTTTATTAAAACCAACTCGCTCCCACGTTAATTTGCCCTTTTCTCCTTCCCATTCGTCTGTATCAAGAAAGTAACTGCCGCTAGTATTATATAACGTAATTTGATCTACCGGTGCTTTACAGGTTAAGTCTATGTTTCTAAAAGCAATTTGTACTCTGTTGTCATTAAACAAGAAGCGGTAATTATCATCACTTGCAAACCATTTTTTGGTAGGTGAGACATAGATTGTGTTGTCCTTAAAAAGATTGCGGGATGCGGTGAGTAAGGTGATAAAGGTTTTATTTCCAGATTTGACTGCTGGAAGAAGTGATTTAGACCACGATATATATTTGGCTTGGTCAATAGAATCTTTCGCATAGAGCATAGTCTCCGTAAAAAGTACAAATAGAGGAATCTTCATGTCATTTTGGAGCATCTCATTTGCGACATTTATGATATTCCGTTGCTCCGGTTCTACGAATTTTGCAGAATCCCACTTGGTCGTAAAAGTGTACAGTATTGCTGCATCTTTTTTTGTGCTTTGTGTTGCGATGTATTTGTTGAACTCTTTGATAAAGATCTCAGGCCGTCGTGAGAAAGAACGCGGTTGACCAAAGGCTATTGCTGCAAGAGCGATAAGTCCGATGGAGAGTATATATTTCTTTATTGCCATATTTAGTCGGGTATGTATTGAGTCTGGAGCCAGTGGTTATCTACGTTTTGTTCTATCAGTTTCAATCCGTGTGCCAAAGCAGCATTATGCTGCTCAGTGAGGTCTTTATCTAAGAAGCCACAGAGGATAAGGTGACCACCTGGATTTAGTTTAGCCACAAATTCAGGTAAAAGCCTAAGATTAATATTCTTAACAATATTACTCACGATGATGTCAAATTTTTCAGGCATATGGCTTATGCTATCTGCCTGAATAACTTCAACGTTTACCGCTTTATTTAATTGTATGTTTTCTTGTGTGTTCTCCACGCAGTTGGCATCGTAGTCAATTGCTAGTACGCGTTTTGCTCCTTTTTGCGAAGCTAAAATGGCTAGCAATCCGCTTCCACATCCCATGTCTAGTACAGTTTTGTTATTACAGTCTAGTTTTTCTAAGCTAATACCGCTTAAGCGTGTTGTCTCATGATGGCCTGTGCCAAAAGCCATTTTTGGCGTTATGATGATGCTGTGCTTATATCCGCCGTTTGGGTGAAAGGGTGCTCTAGCTTGTATATGATCACCAATTATCGCTTCCTTAAAATTATCCTCCCACATTGCATTCCAGTTATCATTGGCTACATCGGCCACATGTTCTGGTTTTATCCCAAAATTGGCCAGAACCTCTCGCACCTTATTATCCTTATATTCTGCTACTCTGCAGTAGGCTATAAGTTTCCCCTTTTCAAATGAAGTTCCCGCGAAACCAATTTCTTGCAATAAAAAACTAATGGTTTCTTCCTGATCTGGATTGCAGGTGATATGTACTGCTTTGTAGCTCATTTTATATACTACAAAAGTACATGCGAAAGGTCTGTCTTGTAGGGGTTGGGTTAATTTGTTGGTAATTGATAACCCATACACAGTGTAGTATTGACCAGCATTCAATCGAAATTATACGGTCTACTTATTTTTATGGACAAAATTTTTTTATCACTCCTTGGCAGTGTCTTGTGTTAATTCATTCAAATGCTGGGCCAATGCAAATCCCATACTAAAACAGCCTTGTAGCAAGTAACCGCCTGTAGGTGCATACCAATCTAACATTTCACCTAGAGCATACGTGCCTGGCATTTTTTTGAGCTGAAAATGTTCATCCACTTCATCTAAGTCTATACCGCCCAAGGTAGATATAGCTCGATCTATGTCGTCTACTGCTGATAGGGTAATCGGTACGGCCTTTATTTTAGCAATGAGCAAATCTGGATTTATAAAGGTCTCTTTGTCTGTGAATTGTTTTAGAATTCCAACAGCCGTTCTGTCAAGGTTTAAATCTTCCTTCAGTATATCTGTCACCTTACTCAACGTAGAATTTTGATATTTTACCATGAGTTCGGTTGCTGTTAGCATTGGCTTTAAATCAATTTCGATATCGATGTGTTCTCCGTTTTCTAACGCTTGCTGTATATCTCTGCTTAATGCATATATGGCATTGCCTTCTAGACCAAATTTAGAAAGCACCAATTCGCCTTTGGTTGTTTGGTTAGCAAAACGAACAGCGATATTTTTTAAAGGCTTTCCCGCATGTGTAGCGATAAACGTTTTTTCCCAGTTTACCCCAAAAGCACAGTTTGCTGATCTGAAAGCAATAGTTTTTATGTTACGCTCTTCAAAAGCGTTAATCCACTCACCATCTGAACCTGTGACTTTCCAACTGGCACCACCCAATGCGAAAATAACTAGGTCAGATACCATATCTTCTTGCCCTTCAAAACGTAAATCTCCTTTCTTCGACCAGCCATTCCACTGTTTATTGAGCTGAAAATTGATGCCCTTTTTTTTTAGGTGTTCTATAAGTTTAGTGAGTACTTCAATAGGCTTTAGGTTTTGAGCTGGGAATACGCGATTACTTGACCCTACAAACGTTGCGATGCCGATGCTGTCTAACCAGGTGATCAAATCTTCATTGGTGAACTGTGCAAGGGAAGCAGCCATAAAATTCTGTGGTACATATTGATTTGTCAGCTCAGAGATAGGAGAGGAGTAGGTCAGGTTTAGTCCTCCTTCTCCTGCAACCAGAAACTTACGACCTACTGATTTTTTCTTATCACAAATAGTGACTTCATACTGGCTTGTATCGAGATGTGCTGCGAGCATTAGTCCTGCTGATCCTCCTCCTACGATTGTGATTTTTTTCATTGGTTGCATGTATGCTTACCTTTTTCAGACGTGCGCAATAGTACGCTAGTTTGGTCTATTCACTGCTACGCAAGGCTGTGTTATTGCCAAGGTATTGGTAATGCAGTTGGCATGGTTACTCTACCGACTACAGTCATTCCTGCAACTTTCAAAAATTCAATGACGGATAGCACTAAAAACTGGTGGACAATATTATACCTGTATTTGACGACAACATATATAGTATGGTACTTTTGTAGGGTGAATATAAAACTTACCAAACCACTAGTTGTCTTTGATTTAGAAACTACGGGAATACAAATAGCTACGGATAGAATAGTAGAAATTTATTGCATAAAGATACAACCAGATGGCAAAGAAGAACACTTGCATCAATTGGTAAATCCTACTGTACCTATACCTCCGGTAGTATCAGAAATTCATGGAATCTGGGATAAAGATGTGGCAGATAAGCCTACTTTTCAAGAATTTGCTCCCGAGCTACTTCAGTTTTTAGGTGATTGTGATTTTGGTGGATTTAATAGTAATCGTTTTGATTTTCCGATGTTGGCAGAGGAGTTTTATAGAGCGGGCCTTCCCTTTGATACGAGCAGAAAATTCATTGATGCACAACGTATTTTTCACAAAATGGAACCACGCAATCTAGGTGCAGCTTACCAGAAGTACTGTGGTAAAGAATTGATAAATGCACATAGTGCCAAGGCAGATACCGTTGCTACGTGGGAAATAATAAAGGCACAAGTAGATCATTACGATGCTCTGGAAGGAGATATCGATTTCTTAAACGCATTTAGTGGCGAGAGCGAGTTTTTTGACTTTGCTCGCAGAATAAAACGTGGTGAGAATAACCAGGCATTCTTTAATTTTGGGAAGTATAAAGGGCAAAAAGTTGTGGATGTTTTTAAAGAAAATAAAGGATACTACGAATGGATGATGAAAGGAGATTTTCCGGAAAACACGAAGGCTGTTATTACTAAGCTGGCATTAGAAAGCAGGAATGCGTAACAATTAGTTCGGTAATTTAGATCTGCCAAGCAAGGCATATTTTATTTAGTGAAGGTTTTTCTATTTGGCCTAGTATCTTCGCTGCTTATGCAATTAGCCGAGCATCATAGCCTAGACGATATTCAAAGAACAGTAGCTTCTGGAGAAGAAGTAAACCTCTCAGCAGCAGCTGTAGCCAAAATTGAAAAGTGTCATACTTACTTACTTCATAAGGTAGCTCAAGAGGGGCCACCCATATATGGCGTAAATACGGGTTTTGGATCATTATGCAATACAGAGATTGCAGAGAAAGACCTCAGTCAGCTACAAATAAACCTGCTTCGTTCTCACGCTTGTGGAGCTGGCGCCTACGTACCTAAGGATATTGTAAAACTGATGTTGCTGTTAAAAGCGCAGAGCCTCAGTTACGGCCATAGTGGCGTGCAGCTAGCTACGGTGGAGAAACTTTTAGAATTTTATAACAACGATACTATTCCAGTAATTTATGAGTTAGGCAGTTTAGGAGCTAGTGGAGATTTAGCTCCATTAAGTCATTTGGCTCTGCCACTGGTAGGAGAAGGTGAAATATGGGATTCAAGCATCACTTCCAACTCTTTTGATTCTGCAAAAAGAATAAAGCCAAGTGTGTCTAGTTTACACTTAGGACCGAAAGAAGGATTAGCATTAATAAATGGAACGCAATTCATGCAGGCCTATGGTTTGCACTGCCTATTTAAGGCGAAAGACATACTTAAACGAGCAGATTTACATGCGGCATTGTGTGTAGATGCATATGATGGACGTAGAGAGCCATTTTTGGCGTATAGTCACCAGATACGTCCGCATAAAGGGCAATTAGCCACTGCCAAAGCAGTACTTGGTCACTTAGAGGGAAGTGAAATACTCGCCCAACATAAAACTCACGTGCAAGATCCGTATAGTTTTCGATGTGTGCCACAAGTGCACGGTGCGAGTAAAGATGCCGTAGATCATGTATCTGCCGTATTTGAAACAGAGATAAACTCTGTAACAGATAATCCAAATATTTTCCCTGATGAAGATTTAATACTCAGTGCCGGTAATTTTCACGGGCAGCCGCTTGCATTACAACTTGATTATTTGGCTATTGCCATAGCAGAAATAGGAAGTATAGCTGAGCGAAGAATCTACAGGCTTGTAGAGGGTAAAAGAGATTTGCCGGCATTTTTGACGGGTAGCCCTGGTCTGGAAAGTGGGTTGATGATAGCACAATATACTGCGGCGAGTATCGTGAGTCAAAATAAGCAACTTTGTACCCCAAGTAGTGTAGATAGTATAGAAAGTAGCAACGGACAAGAGGATCACGTGAGTATGGGTGCTAATGCAGCTACGAAGTGTCTGCGCGTCATCGAAAATGTGGAGCGTATACAAGCTATAGAGCTGCTCACAGCCAGCAAAGGTCTAGAATTTCGTAGACCTCTCAAATCTTCTCAGACTTTAGAAGACCTCGTAGATAAAGTGAAAGGTATTGCAGATATTAGTGATGGGGATAAAGTATGGGCTGATGAAGTAGAGAAAATACGTCTCAGTTTTTAGTAATTTAGTTTACTGCAAACGGTACTTCAGAAGAGCACAATTACCCTGCCTTGTCCCTTAGTAAACAAAACTTCGTTGAAAATGCATTTTTCAATGGAGATTTAGCGCTATTGGAGTTCGCCTTTGTGGTATTTTTTTTTGACGATAGTCCAAAAATAAAATAGGCCTCAAGCAATGTGCTTGAAGCCTATTTTACGTTAGTGGTTACTTTACTTCAAGCTCAAAAGCTACTTCTACGTCTGTTTCTCCTACGTCACAGCTTCCGTCTTTTACGTCTGGTTGATGCTTAAGGGCAACAGTAAAAGTCCCGTTTGCTGCAATGGTAGTTTCTACGTTTGCTTCAAGGCCTACGTTTAACTCATTCATATCTTTGTCAGAAATAGTGACAGTTGTGCTGGCATCAGTTGTGTAGCATACAAGGTGCTCCTCTGCTTCCTCTTTTACTTCTTCGGTAATGTCTTCAACATCAGAAGAGCTTTCATCTAAGAATCGCACAGCTAGTGTATAATTACTTTCTTGTGCCAGTCGTATAGTATCCTGCTGTGTAGGAGCATTACCTCCCTCTCCATCAGGATCGGCAAATTTGAAAGTACTTACATCCGTAGAGTCTGCTGCGTTTGTAAATACTAACTCAACAGAGGTGATAAGTTCTTCCTCGTTGGGATTTGGTGGGTTCACTACCTCGTCATCCTTACAAGATGAGAAAGAGATTACGCCAAGGGCTAAAAAAGCCAAAATTGAAATGTTTGTTTTTGATTGTTTCATGTGTTTTTAAAATGTGTAATTTAATGTAATGTAAAAATTGATGCCAAGGTCATTGGCAAAGTATCTGTATCTATTTATATAGTCTCTGTATGAGTTGTTTAGAGCATTGTTAACCCCGACACTAAAGTGAAGTGGCGTATCGCTATATTGGGCTCCAAACTCAGCGTCTAGCAGGAAATATGCGTCTGGTGGTTTTACAAAATCTTGATCTAATTCTACTCTATTTTGACGTGCGGTATAGCTTGGGCCTATCCAGAGGTAGCCATCGCGTAAGCTGAGTGCCTCTGCAAAGGTGTATTTTAATCGTCCGCTGACACGTTGTGCAGGTATTCCGAAAATGTATTTATCGCTTACTACGTCCTTTACATAGAGCAAGGCTGCCTGTGCTTCTGTGGTGAGGTTATTTGTTATCCTATAGCCTATGTTTATATCTGTTCCTATGTACCTGGTATTTGTCTGTATGTAGCGAAAGACTGGAAAGGCTCCACGTATACTGAGTTGTATTTCACCACTGGGCTGTAGGTAGATATAGTTTTGGAAATAATGAAAGTACGGCTCTACTTGTACTTGTAGTCTGTTGTGGTTATAGTTGAATGCGGCATTAAGCGAGTAAGAGCGTTCTTGTTTTAGGGATAAGTCCCCAAATTCTAGCGCTGCAGAACCATGGTGCAATCCATTGCTAAAGAGCTCGTTTATATCAGGACTACGAAAACGCGTGGCCGCAGATAGGTGTAGTTTTAAATCTTCATTTATTCTTCGCCACCCGCTAAGGTTTGCACTAATGCCATCGTAGGTAAATATTTCATTTACTACTACATCTTTAACAAAGCGAAAAGTATTGGTGTTTTGCCAATCATACCTTACTCCACCTTCTAGTAGATAGTGGTCCTTTTCTATGGTAAGTATGCTAAAAATCCCTGTTTTGTGCCGTTGGTAGTTGGGTATAAAGTAACGCCCCTGAAAAATATTTTGTTGCTGTTCTCCCTGTGCTCCATATTGGAGTCTCCATTGGTTTATGTGCTTATCTACTAATAGGGTAAGTTGATGTGTTGTGAGATTTAGATTTAGCGCAGCATCTTTGTTTCTGTTATGATTATCAAATTCTTGACGGAGATTTTTTTGTATGGTATAGCTCAGCGTTACAGGACCAAGGTGATCACTGTTNNNNTCTGTAAGATTACCAATGTGCGAGGCAGCAAGGATTCCTAGCTCTTGTACAAAAGCTGTTGCGGTTAGTGCTAGCTCATTTTTACCATGCCTGTAGTGTGCATAATAAGAACCACTGAGCTGCGAAAATCCGGTATTACTCAGTACGTAGCTTGCTGCAGCTGCATCACCATTTCGTTTTAGGTTCACTACAAGGCGTTGTCCTAGGCCTATTTTTTGCCTATTGTTTTCAATTTTCATACCCAATTGGGCACCATTGGGATTTGTTTCTCCCTTGGTAATTAGTGAAATTTTGGTGTAGCTGCTATCATCAAAAATGGCAGGCAGTATCCTAATCACTCCGCCCATAGCATCACTGCCATAGCGCAGAGTAGAGGCTCCTTTTATGAGTTCTATACTACCTGCACTTAAGGGATCTATCTCAGGAGCATGTTCACTTCCCCATTGTTGGCCCTCTTGTTTACTATCTTCGTTTATCACTGAAATACGGTTGCTGTGCATTCCATTTATGATTGGTTTGGCTATAGTTGTTCCAGTCTTTAAAAAACGAACACCATTCACGTTTTGCAGAGCATTTTTTAGGCTAACTGCGGCAAGTTGTTCTAATCTTTTGGTGCTCACGATTTGTATCAGTCGAGCATCGGGTTCTCGGTTATTTTGATGTCCATAGGCTACTACTTCTTTGAAAGTGTGGTCATGATGCGGAAGATATATAGTGATAAATGTATCCCTACGAATAACCAGGCGTACTTTTTTCGTTTCGCACCCAACATGACTTACGAGCAGCGTATGCTGCCCAACACGCACGCTAGTTGTTCCAAAGTTACCTTTCGTATCAGCTACCAAATCTTGGTTGGCTATCTTTACGAATGAAAGTCCCAATGGTTGCCTGGTGGCACTGTCTAGCACTTGGCCGCGCAAGGTTACCTGGGCATATGAAAATGTACCTATACTGTAAAGCATAAGCACAGCGAATACCGTTCGCATTGTATTTAAATGTGTTTGTGTTTTTTATGAATTAATAAATAACTAAGGGAAGTCTAGTCATTAATTCATAGGAGGTGCTCTACCTGCTTTTTCAAAGGTAGATTTGGAGTGAAGAGGCGAAGTTTGTTTGGCTATATAGTCGCTACTCCAAACAATCTCTTGATCATTTACTATCTCACTCGAAATAAACCCAAATGTGATTAGTGTATCGCAGAGAGAGCAGTGATGATGTGAATCTGAGGCACATAGATGAGTTCCTCCTTCATGAGAATGAGTTTCTTCTTGTTCTAGTTGATGCAAAATGCTACTTGCACCAGCAAAACTGAGTACTAGAATTAGAAATATGGAAACTAATCGCTTCAAGGGCACGAAATTACTATTTTCACTATTAATTCTTATTCTTTTGTGTTTTTTCTTCTCGAGGATACATTTTAGTGAAGATCCATCCACAAAAGAGTGCAATGACAAAAGATGGTGCTAGTACATCTAGCTTTTCTATGTAAATCCCAATGCCGTCCATAGGCTGGAGTACAAACTTGAAAAAACTAACACTAATAAATCCAGAAATAATACTGGCTATTGCACCTGCCTCGGAGTAGGGTTTCCAAAAAAGTGAGAGAATAATTACAGGGCAGAAACAAGCGGCTATACCACTCCATCCAAAAATCATAACCCAAAATACCTGCCTATCTGGACTAAAGTAGGCCATTGCAAAGGCAATAAACAAAGAAAGTATAGCCATGGTAAGTGTTACGTATCTAGAGAGCTTGGTAAGCTTTTCATCTCTTACAGTAGGGTTGAAAATCTTTTGATAAAAATCACGTGTGACTGCACTACTTGCCATTACGAGTAATGAATCTATGGTAGACATAATTGCTGAAAGTACGATAGCAATGTAGATAGCGGCTATGCCAAGCGGAAGAAAATTCGAGGTTACCATGTTGAGCACATCTGTAGCTCCTATGCCGAAGACAGCTTCAGGATCTTGTCCTTCTGAAGTAAAATAGACTCTAGCAAGTATACCAATGGTTACCGCAGCAGCATCTGTAAGCAATGTGTAAAATATGGCTACCCATTTTCCTTTGTCTATTTCCTCTTCGTTTTTGATGGACATAAAACGAACGTATACTTGTGGAGAGCCCAAAAAACCCAAGCCTATCATAGAGAATCCTAAGATAGTGGCAAGGTTGAGCCAAAACCCTTCTCCTCCCCAAATATTGGTTAGGTTGGGATCTATGCTTTTCAGAGTTTCCAGGATGTTGAGGTTCGCATCCAAATTGTAATAGACTACTATAGGCAGTAGTACCAGACCAACGAACATTAAGACGCCCTGAAATAAATCAGACCATACCACGGCTACAAACCCTCCTATAAATATGTATGCGAGTACTATCAAGAAACCCAGGAGAGCACCATGATAGTAGTTCATATTCATCATAGACTCGAAAGCTATACCCGTAGCATCTATCTGAGTACTTACATAGATGACTACAAATATGGATAGGATGGAGGCGGCTAGCCCTCTTAGAAATTTCGTACTGCTTTTGAAGTGACTTTCTAAATAATCTGGAATAGTAATGGACTGATAGTGATCAGACTTTCGCTTAAATCGCTTGGCCATAAATTGCCATGATATGGCTACACCTAGAACTTCGCCAAGTACCACCCAATATGCGGATAAACCTGCCAAGGCTCCCATGCCCGTAAGACCGATGAGTAGCCAACCTGATTCTCCGGTAGCTCTGGCTGAGAAAGCAACTGCCCAATAGCCTATGTTTTTGCCACCTACGTAGTAGTCACTTATGTTTTTGACACGCCTAGACGCTACTATGCCGATAAGGAATAGTACTAAAACATAGAGTGATAAAGCGATTATTTTTACGAGCATTGTTATGGTTTAGTTGCAGTGTTAAGATGGTTGAGCGCCTGCCTCCAAGACATTAAAAAAACGCTCTATTTCTTCTTTACCGTTCGTAGCGTTAATGGTTACTAAACGAACAAATTCTTGTTCTCTAAACTTACCATATCCTACCATTAGATTTCCGTCTTCATACAATTTAGTACATAGTTCTTTGGGGTCTATATTTTTGTAATTAAAACATACAGAAATGGAACCTGGGAAGCTGTAGAGCGTGTAGTCAGGATGATTCTCACAATATTCTCTTGCTATATCTGCAAGATGAAACTGGTGGTCCACAATTTTCTCCAGCCCTTTGTTTCCGACAGATTTCCAGAGTGTCCAAAGTTTTAGCGCATCATTTCTTCTACCACATTGTATGCTCGTTATTCCAAGATCGAAATCTTCATCTCCAGTTTGGTAGAGATAGTCTGCCTCGTTAGAGAACGATTTTACCAATTGATCCTTGTGCTTGGTTACGAGTATGGAACTACTGAGGGGAGTTCCAAGCATTTTATGAGCATTGAAACTAAAACTATCGCTGCGTTGCATACCTGCAGTAAGATGTTTGTATTTTTCACTGAAAATAACAGCACCACAGTAGGCTCCGTCTACATGCAGCCAAAGTCTATATTTTTGACAAACATCTGCTAAGGCATTTATATCGTCAAAAGCTCCAAGCACAGTGGTTCCCGCAGTGGCATTCACATAAAAAGGCGTATGGCCTTGGGCTATATCTTTTTGAATACACTGCTCTAGGTGCGCAGGGTCCATTCTTCCTTGATCATCATTATTGATGTAGCGTATATTGTCTCTACCTACACCAGCAAAAGCAGCATTTTTTGGGGTGCTGTAGTGCGATGTGTTCGACGTATAGAGTGTCATTCGCTTGCTAATACCTGCGTATCTTACCGTATTGTCTTTGGCGTCTCGAGCCATTACAAGACCCATATAGTTACTCATGCTTCCACCTGGCGGCATAGTGCCGTCTCCATCGGGGTACCCTACCAACTTGCATGTTTCTTTTATTATGGCTGTTTCTATCCCTGCTTGCGGTCCTGCCACTTTGTAGGTGTACATGCTATTGTTGAGTATTACCGCTAGAAGGTCACCAATTACTGCTTTGGGTTGTCTTCCGCCAAAAAGTTGATTGAAGAATAACTTAGAAGCAGTCCTAGGAGTATGCATTACAGCATTTTCTACCACTTTCTGCCAATCTTCTTCATGCATTCCCTCATCGCTGAAGCCTAGGTCTAGATCATTGATAACGGAGGAAGTAGGCAGCGGTTCAACTACGGGAGTACTTTTTTCGTGTTTTAAGAGTTTTATTACAAGTTCGTTGAAAAATTTTAATTCAGTTTGCATCGTTAGTTCAATGGTTCATCAATTTTACGATTTAAACAAATTTTCTTACATTTTGTGTAGAATTAGTCTGTTTTGTGATTTAGACAACCCTTTTTGGCTAAAACCACTTAGTTTTGACCAAAATATATGAATTTTCAATCCCAAAAGTCCATTGAATTTTCTGCTTTAGGGGACCTTGTTGGTGCGCTTATTAACGAAAATTACGTTTTAGCAGTTGATCAAGCTCACAATTTTGTGTTCAAAAAAGAAGCGTTTGAAAAGTACGCCTTCTGGAATGAGGACCATTATACTCGAAATTGTATAGCACACAATGAATCATTTGAGCTCATTTTATTGTGCTGGGAAGCTGGTCAAAAAACAGCTAACCATTGCCATAACGGTCAGGAATGCTGGGTAAAAGTAATCTCTGGTGAATTTGAGGAAGAAATGTACGTGTTAAATGAGAACACCAATAAGTTGACTTATACCGAGACCAAACACGTGTCTCAGCACGAAGTTACATCTGTAGATGACCGTACGGTTTTTCATACCCTCCAAAATATAAGTAAAAATAGGGCAATGAGCCTGCATCTTTACATGAAGCCCATAGACCAATGCAGATATGTAGATGAAGAATCGAAAGAACTAAAGACTGCTGTAATGAGCTACCACTCCGTGAATGGAGAGAAGTGCTCATAACCTTAAATAGGTAAAATCTGTTACTGTTCCTATCGTTTACTACTATCCCAACCCACAAATCCCTTGCGCCCATTTGTTACCATTTTTTTCGTAAAATTAAAGTTTGTTTTGTTGTGAAAGTGCCTCTATTCCCAAACCGTTGAAGACTTCTACTACGCACAACCACGCATTTAATCTACACAAACACACAATGAAGGTATTTTATCTTAAAAGTCGTCCAATTCAAAAAAAGTATTGTGGTTACAGATAAATCACAATCAAAATATCTTTGTAGTATTATATAGAAATGAAACATATACTTCTCGCTATCGCAACTTTTTGCGCCGTATCCATATCTGCACAGACTTTCCCCATAGGAGGTAAGTTGAAAAACGCAGAAACCAATGAAGCCATAGTGGGTGCTACCATTTTTGTACTTACGGCAGATAGTAACATAGCAGCTGGTACAGTATCCGATACTAAGGGAGCATTTACATTTGACCTCAAAAGAGGAGAGTACACCCTAAAAATAAACTATCTCGGACTGCAACCATACTCTGAGCCGCTTCGTGTATGGAGAGACGACTATTTGGGAACCATATTACTTAGCGATAAAGTAACCAAGTTGAAGAGAATAGATGTGAAACAACAGGCAGTGCAAGCGACCACTCAGGGGGATACCACATCGTTTAATGCCAAGGCCTACAAAACGAACCAAAATGCAAGTGCAAAAGACCTTTTGGAAAAAATGCCAGGTGTTCAAGATGACAACGGAGAACTGAAGGCACAAGGAGAAAAGGTGCAACAAGTGTTAGTGGATGGTAAACAGTTTTTTGGTCAAGATCCTAAGACCGCTCTGACTACATTACCTGCGGAAGTAGTAGACAAGATTCAGATATTTGATGACCAGAGTGAACAAAGCAAAGCCAGTGGTGTAGACGATGGAACACGTGTAAAAACGATAAATATTGTAACCAAAATAAACATGAGAAACGGTGAGTTTGGTAAAGTCTATGCTGGTGGTGGTTTGGATAATAGATATGCTGCGGGAGGCAATGTCAATATGTTTCGAGGAGAACGGAGACTCTCTATACTTGGCCAAGTAAATAATATAAACCAGCAAAATTTTAGTTCAGAAGATCTGTTGGGTGTGCTGGGTGATAATAGTAGCAAAGGGAGTGGTGGTCGCAAAGGCGGTAGAGGACCAAGTAGTGGTGGCCGACCGTCTTTTTTAAGTGGGTTTAGCGCTGGAGGCAGTGCCAGTGATTTTAGGGTAGGAAGTATAGGTGGTGTGACAGAAACTATTGCAGGTGGACTGAATTATCAGGATAATTGGGGAAAAAAGATAAATGTAAGTAGCAGTTACTTTTACAACCAAGGAATCAATGATGCAGTGAACAGGTCGTTTCAAAACTACTACATAGACAACTCCAGTGGACAGCAATATGAGGAGACAGATTCCAATATAAGCACTAATGTTAATCATAAACTTAACGCAAAATTGGTGTACAAAGTGAATCCCAAAATATCGTTCTTTTACATACCAAGTGTATCAATACAGCAGAACGACGGACAAAGTGCACTTGAGGGAAGCACAACACGTGAAGCATCCATAGTGAACGCCCTTAGTCAAACGTTTAGTAGTGATTTGTTTGCTTTAAAAATGAGTAATAACCTCATGTTTAGATTCAACGGAGAGAAGCGAGGTAGGAGCATTTTTGTTCAGTTAAAAAATGATATAGATCGCACAGACGGAGACAATCAACTAAACTCAAGTAATACGACCAAAGCTGTATTAAGTAACATTGATCAAGTAGGAGATTTGGATGAAAATATCGATGGTCTAAAAACCAGCATTATGTTCAGTGAGCCCATAGGGAATAAAGGTCTAGGAACTTTTGTTAGCTATGATTTTAGCAATAGTATAAATGTTACAAATCAGCAGACGTTTAGCGGAGTGATAGCTCCTGATATAGGTACGTTTGACTCTAGTCTTGCGTCTGTGTATAACAATGATTGGAACACGCACCAAGCGGGTATTGGTTTTAGAAAATTTAATAGAAAAGGTGGTTTTGTAGCTCGATTGAAATATGAAATCTCTACCCTGGATAATACCCAAACAGTACCTACTCGTGATCTTGTGAACCAGACTTTTCACAACTTCTTGCCTTTTGCTCTCTATAGAGCTAGGCTAAAAAACAAAGCGTCTTGGTTTACCATGTACCGAACGTACAACACCAAACCACAGGCAAATCAGCTCACCACATCGGTAGACAATTCGAATACGTTGCAACTAAGCACAGGAAATTCATCGCTACGGCAAACATACGGACACTGGGTGATGAGTAAATACAATGTGACCAATGTGAAGAATAATACTATTTTTTATGCCATGATAAATGGTGGTTTTGCTAACAACTATATTGGTCAGAGTACTTTCACTGCACAGCAAGATACGGTTTATAATGGTGTAAGCATACCTCGTGGGAGCCAACTCAGTAGTCCCATAAATCTTGATGGTCAGTTTACGGCAAATTCATTTGTAACCTTTGGTTTTCCTATTGCTAAACTTAAGAGCAACCTTAATCTGAACTTGAACGCAGGAGTTACTAATATTCCATCGCTTATCAATAATGTAGAATCCAATACGTTCAATCAAAACTATGGACTGGGTTTTGTATTGAGCAGTAATATTAGTGATAAAATTGATTTTACTCTATCTACCGAAAGCAACTACGTGTTGAGTGCAAACTCACTCAATAGTGACTTAAATAGTTCCTATGTGGTTCAGACGAGTAAGATAAAGTATGATTGGATAATGCCATTTGGCATCACGTTTCGTACGAAGTTGCAGCATCAAGAATACTTTGGATTAAATGATCTACTGAACAATAGAGTTCTACTTTGGACCGCTGGAGTAGGTAGACAGCTGTTTAAGAATAAAAGGGGGGAGATACAACTAAGTATGTATGACATACTTGGACAAAACAACAATGTGTCTCAAAATTTTTATGACAGCTATTACGAGGAAACCAATAGTAATGTACTCACGCGTTATATTATGCTATCATTCTCCTATAACATTAGGAAATTCAGAGAAAGTGATACAAATTAAAGAGAGCGTTTTTATTGATTTCTTTATTGTGCGGCACTGCGCTAAACAGCGGGCCATTCGATAAATAGAATGAATAGGAATAAAATCTTCAATTCGTACCTTTGAAGCAGTGAATCTTGATCAGCTAGAAATACAACTAAAAAAGCGTTTGGCGTCAGAGTATAAATGGGGTCGTAAGCAAGCAGATATTTGGGAGACGCATACCGATTTCGTTTGTTCTATTCCTAATTTTGAAGACGTAGTCGCTCGTATCTACGACGAATTTAATACACATGCAAGATTTGTAGACCTCAGAAACTACGCACTAAATAGGTGGTATGAGTATTACAGTTCACTGGCAGTTGAGCACATTTTTCATATGCATCCCAAAGTACGTAAGGTTAAGGATACAAGCGATCGCGAAAAATATTTCTATATCAATGGAATTGCCTTTGATCATAAAACAATCACTTTTCCAAGTGAGTTCCATCAGGAGGTAAATAAAGCAATGTTAGACCCAAAAGAATTTTTAAAGTGGGTATATAAAGACCCAAGTAATCAGCAATATTCGGAAGCAAAATACAGATTGTTCCTTGTCCTTCATCAAGATGATGGAGAGCATTGGCGACTAAAAGCTGAATTGAATTGGATCAAGGCATGCGTAGATACCTTCTTAGATAACTATAAAGAGATCGATCTTATAAGCTTTAAAACCAGTGGAGTTATGGTCAAAACAGGTTTAATTTTCGGTGTCAAATGAGGTGGTTTGTAAAGTAAATTTACAGATCAATGGCCTACAAATTTGGCTGCACTATTTGGGAATAAAAAAAGTGTTTGGAGAATAAAAATAAATGGCGACTTTTGCAGCCCTGCTGGAACAAGGAGAACCAGCGGGATTAAAAAAAATAAAATGGTAAAATTAAGACTTCGTAGACAAGGAAGAAAAGGAAAACCTTTCTACTACATTGTGGCGGCGGATGCAAGAGCTCCTAGGGATGGTCGATTTATTGAGAGAATTGGTTCGTATAATCCGAACACAAATCCAGCAACAATTGATTTGAACTTAGACGATGCGGTTCGTTGGTTAAGTAATGGTGCAGTTCCGACTGACACTTGTAGAGCAATACTTTCTTACAAAGGTGTTTTGTATAAACACCACCTGAACAAGGGTGTAACAAAAGGTGCAATGACTCAAGATCAAGCAGATGCAAAATTTGCAGCCTGGATCGAAGAAAAAAATGCAAAAGTAGCAACTAAGGCTGATAGCCTTACAACTACGGCAGCAGAAAAAGCAGCTGAACAGCACAAAAAAGAAGAAGAAGTACGCATAGCTCGAGAAAAAGCGATAGCAGAGAAAAATGCTCCGCCAGAAGTAGTTGCAGACGCAGAAGCGGCTGTGGAAACTGCAGAAGGGGAAGCAGCTCCAGAAGTAGCAGAAGAAGCAGTAGCAGAAGCTCCTGCAGCAGAAGTAGCTCCAGAGGTAGCAGCAGAAGAGGTGGTAGCTGAGGCTCCTGCAGCAGATGCAGCTCCAGAGGTAGCAGCTGAGGCTCCTGCAGCAGATGCAGATACTCCAGCAGAAGAAGCGCCGAAAGCCGACGCTTAAATAAAAACACTACGCTATGATACAAAAGGATAGTCTGATATCTATAGGATACATCAGTCGTCCGCATAGCTACAAAGGTGAAATCCAACTTAGGTTGGAACGCAAAATCGTCTCGCTTCAGCGGGACGATTTTGTTTTTATAAAAATGGATGGTCAGTATATCCCTTACAAGATAGAAAGCGTAAAAGGCAAACAAGAAGAGCCTGTGCTAAAACTCCAATTTGTAGAAACGTATGAGTATGCCCAAGAGATAAGTGGGAGCGAGGTCTATACAGATAAAGAGGTTTTGCCACAAGAATCTGAACTTACTTTTATTGGATTTGAGCTTATAGATAAAGAGCTAGGTGCTATTGGTACAGTACTCGATGTTCAAGAGATGCCCCAACAATTAATGCTCACTGTAAAATACAATGGTGAAGAGAAATACATACCTCTTGTAGAGGCATTTATAGACCATATTTCAGAAGAGAATAAAGAAATTTGGCTTCAACTACCTAGAGGTTTACTCGATTTATAATGCATAGAATTGATATATTATCTGTACAGCCTAGGTTAATGGAAAGCCCATTAAATCATAGTATCGTTCAACGAGCCAAGGATAAGGGTATAGTAGAAATAGTACTTCACGACTTAAAAGACTATGGACTGGGAAAGTACAAACAAGTAGATGATACAGTATACGGTGGTGGTGCAGGTATGGTAATACGGTGCGAACCTGTATTTGGTTGTATAGAAAAACTGCAAGCCGAACGGGAGTATGATGAGATTATCTACATGTGTCCAGATGGAGAAGTGTATAACCAAAGTGAAGCAAATCAACTCTCTCTCAAAAAGAACATTATAATCCTATGTGGACATTACAAAGGGATAGACCAACGCATACGTGATGAAATCATCACAAAAGAAATAAGCATAGGAGACTATGTGCTCAGTGGCGGTGAATTAGCAGCAGTAGTAGTAGCAGATAGTATCTGTAGACTTATACCTGGGGTAATATCTGACGAGGAGAGTGCACTCACAGACTCTTTCCAAGACGGACTCTTGGCTCCGCCAGTATATACTCGCCCAGCAGAATATCGTGGACTACACGTGCCAGAAGTACTGAAAAGTGGTCATTTTGGAAAAATTGCAGAATGGCGTGAGGAACAAGCCTTGAAAATCACCGAAGAACGACGTCCAGACTTACTGGATTAAGGCGGGAATAGTTGTCCATCTTATGCAGTAAGCTCGGAAGCCTCACTAAGCAAAACTGCTTTATCAATAGGCACTACACCAACCTGCTCACATACTATGCCTCCAGCCAGATTGGCTAGTGCAGCTGTGAGTTCATTGCTTACATTGGCAGCAACGCAGAGAGCTGCTACGGATAGTACGGAATCTCCAGCACCACTTACGTCCACAATTTTACGTGGATGAGCCGGCTTGTGTACCGTTTCTTCTGCGGTATCTATCAGTACTCCATCTTCGGATAGTGTAGTCATTATTCCTTGCGCTCCTAGCTTTTCTCTTACTATAGCAGCTAATTTTTTTATTTCCTCTAAGCCAATTTTCTCTGTGATGTTCTCTGCTTGTGTTAGTTCTTTTTTATTGGGCTTAAAGAGGGTAACTCCTTGGTATTCGTAAAAATTGTTGAATTTAGGATCTACCACAGTTGGGACATTATGCTCTTTGCAGAGCTGGATCACTTTGGTAATAAGTGTAGGAGATAGTAGTCCTTTATTGTAGTCCTGAAGTATAAGTACATCGACTTGCCCTACTAGGCTATGCACCGCTCGGTATACTGAGTCTTCTACATTTTTTTCTATTTCTTGGGTGTCTTCCTCATCTATACGTAGCAGTTGATGGTTGTTCCCAATTATACGGGTTTTTACCGTTGTTNNTGCGGCTATGGTCAGTTATTAGAGCGTGGGTTACAAGTCCTTCCTTTTCGCAGAGTTCCTTCAACCTATTTCCATCTGAATCATTCCCTTTTACAGCACAGATTATAGGCTCTGCACCCAGTGATTTTAGATTGAGAGCTACATTGGCTGCACCACCAAGTCGTTGTTCTTTATTCCGTAGGTTAACAATAGGTACTGGAGCTTCTGGGCTGATACGCGTAACCACCCCAGAGAAATATGCATCAATCATTACATCACCTAGCACAAGTACTTTGGTGTTTTCAAATAGTTGAAATAAATGATTTATATTCATACCGTTAATGTTTCTTTTATCCTTTTGGCTGCTTCCCTGAGTTCGCGCTCACTACTTGCATAGCTTATACGTATGTGGTCATCCATACCAAAAGCGATACCAGGAACGGTACTCACAAGAGCATTTTCCAAGATGTAACCACTCAAATCTAAACTGTTATTTATTTTAACTCCTCCAATAGTCTTTCCGTAAAATGAAGATACGCGCGGGAATAAGTAGTATGCACCTTTTGGTTTGTCGAGTTCTATACCGTCTATTTCTCCGAGTAGGGAGAGCATCATGTCTCTTCGCTCTTTGTATTCTGCAACCATAGCATAAGTGGGCTTCAGATCACTATTCAATGCGGCTACAGAAGCCCATTGAGCTATGCTGTTGGCCCCACTAGTAAACTGTCCTTGTAGTATGTCGCATTTTTTGATTAACGCTGCAGGACCAGCCATATAGCCAATTCTCCATCCGGTCATTGCAAAACCTTTTGCAACACCATTTACGATTACTAGTTGATCTTTTATTTCGCTGAATTGTGAGATACTCTTGTGTTCATCTTCAAAAACCAAGTGCTCGTATATTTCATCGCTTATTACGGTGATTTGAGGATTCTTTTTTATGAGTTCAGCTATTTTTTTGAGTTGCTCATCACTCATCATACTTCCTGCCGGATTGTTTGGGCTAGAGAAAATCATTACCTTGGTGTTGGGCGTTATTTTTTGCTCCAATGCTTCCAAATCTATGGCAAATCCTTCTTCGAATTTGGAAGGAACATACACACATTTACCGCCACTGTATTCTGCCATAGCAGAATAACTTACCCAGTAAGGGAGCGGGATAAGTACTTCGTCTCCTTCTTGTACAAGGCATTGTACAATATTCATGAGGCACTGTTTTGCACCTGTACTTACCATTACTTCGCTAGCGGTGTAGTCTAAGTCATAAATTCTTTTAAGCTTATCGCAGATAGCTTGTTTCAGTTCTGGAATACCACCTACTGGCGTATATTTTGTCTTACCATCGTTTATGGCTTGTATTGCAGCGTCTTTTATATGTTGTGGAGTATCAAAATCAGGCTCACCAAGGCTTAGGTTGATCACATCTTTCCCTTGAGATTTAAGCTCACGGGCTTTCTTGGCCATACCTATTGTCAGCGATTCCTCAACGCTATTGATTCTATCGGTAAAATTCATTTCTATAGCGAAGTTATTACTTTTACATTTGCGAGGTAAACGAATGACAAATAATTTCAAAATATTTTTATTTAACTCTTTTCAGCGCGTTTGGTCCAAGTGGTATCCCAAGCACATAGAAGTAGCTTTGGAGGTAAATCATGTGCAGCATTGTAAAGTGTTAGCGGATAGACTTGACATGTTGGATCTATTGCCTCAGAATGCGGTAATAGCTGAGCTTGGAGTAGAGGAGGGCCTATTTTCTAAGGAGATCCTTGCTCGCTGTTTTCCTACACAATTTATGCTGGTAGATACATGGCCAGATGCACGTATAAAAGCTACTTGTGTGACTAATGCTATGATCCCTGAAAAGACAGTAATGCACCAAACTACTTCTGTAGAATATTTGAAATCTTTGACTGAGAATAGTCTGGATTGGGTATACATAGACACCGATCATACATATGCTACTACCAAAGCAGAACTAGAAGCCGCTGCCATAGCTGTAAAAAAGGAAGGATATATCTGCGGCCATGACTATACGAGCATAAGCTACTCAGGACTAAGGAGATACGGCGTAGTTGAGGCGGTCAATGAGTTTTGTGTAAACTACGATTATGAATTCATATACCTCACTTCGGAGACCACTCGGCACATCAGTTTTGCGTTACGTAAGTTGCAGCAATGATAGTACGATCTACGAACATATCTGCTCCTAAAACAGTCGTTTGGAAAGGGAAAGAAGAACAAACGGGTATTTTCAAAAAACCAGTAGAAGGGGGAATATACTTGGGAAATACCGATGTGGTAGATGATGCAGTAGTGGATAGAAAATACCATGGAGGTGTAGACAAGGCGTGTTATCTTTTTAGTGCAGATGTATACGAAGAGTGGCAGGGTAAATTTCCAGATGCAGACTGGAGTTTGGGTATGTTTGGCGAAAACCTAACAGTGGCTGGATTGGATGAGCGTACTATCTATATAGGTGATCACTACCAGGTAGGAGAGGCTTTGGTAGAAGTGTCTGAACCACGCGAGCCGTGTTATAAACTTGGTATACGATTTGGAACGCAAGCAGTGCTTAAGCCATTTATCAATCAACCACATTGTGGCGTATATGTGCGGGTACTCAAGCAAGGAAAAGTAATGACGGGCGATAAACTAAGACGTGTAAAAAGAGTACAAAAGGATTTCTCTATGGCTCGTATTTACTGGCTTCGTTACCATGCCATGCAAGAGGATATTCCAGAGATACACCGCGCTTTGGGGGTAGATAGTTTAGCAGCTAGTGCTAAACGTGGGCTAAGAAAACGGTTGGCGTTTTTAGTGTAATTTTCGTACAGTCTCAATGATACCAATCTTTATTTGACTAAGCCTGCCCTTTTTAGCAATGCATCTGGGGTAGCATCTCTTCCTCTAAAGCGTTTGTAGAGAATGGATGGATGCTCGGTGCCACCAGCAGAGAGTATATTGGTTTGGAAGCTTTTCGCAGTTGCTTTATCAAAAATGCCTTTTTCTATGAATGCTTCAAAAGCATCTGCATCGAGTACCTCTGCCCACTTGTAGCTGTAGTATCCGCTGCTATATCCACCCTGAAATATGTGTGAAAAACTTGTGCTCATACAGGTTTCTGCTACCTCTGGATAAAAGTCTAGGCCTTTTATAGCTTTGGCTTCTGTTTGTTTTATGGTTGAGTCTGCACTTAGACTCTGCTCCATCTTACTCTCACTAGTATCTGAACTGTGCCAAGCCATATCTATCTTGCCCAAACTCACTTGGCGTATGGTACCCATGCCTGCCATGAAATTGGCTGAATCCTTTATTTTCTGGATGTATTCTTCTGGTATGGCCTCTCCGGTTTCGTAGTGCTTGGCAAATAGGTCTAGGCAATCTTTTTCGTAGCACCAGTTTTCCATGAGTTGGCTTGGTAGTTCTACAAAATCCCAAAATACACTTGTACCACTGAGGCTAGCATAGGTGCCTGCGGCTAGCATACCGTGTAGTGCATGGCCAAACTCATGAAAAAGTGTAGTCACCTCATTGAACGTAAGTAGTGAGGGCTTGCTTTTAGTCGGTTTAGTGAAATTGCAAACGATGCTTACATGTGGTCGTTGGTCACCGTCTGTTGTGTGCTTTTGGCTGCGGAAACTGGTCATCCAAGCCCCTTGTCGTTTGCCCGATCGTGGAAAAAAATCTGCATAAAATACAGCGAGGTGCTGGCCGTTTTGGTCTTGCACTTCATAGGTCTGTACATCTCCGTGATAGAGCTCTATGTCTGTACGTTGGTGAAAAGTGATGCCAAATAGTTTTTTGGCTGTTTTGAAAACACCTGCAACTACTCGCTCCAGCTGGAAGTAGGGGCGCAGGAGCTCGTCATCTATTGCAAATTTCTCTTTTTTTAGTTTTTCTGAATAGAAAGCCGAGTCCCACTTTTGCAATTGATCTATATTATCTAGCTTCTTTGCATAGGTCGCTAGTTCTCTAAATTCTCGTTGGGCAAAGGGCAGTGCTTTTTCTTGTATATCGGCTAAAAAATCGTAGACGCTACTGGGTGATTTTGCCATTCGTTCTTCTAGAACGTAATGTGCATGACTCTCATAGCCGAGTAGTTTTGCTCTCTCTGCCCGCAGTTGTACAAGTTCTTGTATCACCGCCCCATTGTTATTCTCATTATCTTGATACCCTTTGCTTCCAAAGGCTCTGTGCATTTTTTGACGCAATTCTCTGCGCGTGCTGTAGGTCATAAATGGGATGTAGCTGGGGTAGTCTAAGGTGAATAACCATCCATCGAGTTCTTTCGTTTTTGCCATTCCAACTGCGGCTTCTCGTATTCCATCGGGTAATCCGTCAAGGTCTGCCTCGTTGGTAAGGTGCATTTGAAAAGCATTACTCTCTTTTAGTACGTTTTCTCCAAAGGTGAGCGACAGTTGCGACTTTTTGGTATCTATGGCTTTCAGTTTCTCTTTATCTGTATCATTTAGATTGGCACCGTTCCTTGCAAAACCCTTGTAACTTTTCTTTAATAAGGTTGTTTGCTCGGCAGTAAATTGGTCAAATCCTCGGTCATACACTGCTTTTACTTTGGCAAATAAGCCTGCATTCATGGCAACCTCGTTGCCGTGGGCCGTGAGTAGTGGGGATATTTCTTGTGCTATGGCCTGCATAGTGTCGTTTGTCTCGGCACTATTGAGGTTAAAGAATGCGGACGTAACCTTTGAGAGTAGCTCGCCGCTATCTTCTAGTGCAAGTATTACATTTTCAAAAGTAGGGGCATCGGTATTGGTTACTATAGCGTCTACCTCTGTGTTGGCATCTGCTATTCCCTGAATTACGGCAGGTACGTAGTGGTGTGTGTGTATGCTTGTAAATGGTATGGTACCAAAAGGCGTAGAATATGTTTTGAAAAATGGATTCATAAAGGGACGAAGGTAAGATCTTTACGAAAATAGTGTTCCTTTTTGGGACGGGAAAAAGGTGTCTGTATCTAAATTGACCTTGTACTCAAGAATGATGACTTAGTCTGAAAGTATGAACAGAGTCATACGGTAATAGCAGGACTGCGGTGTTGGTCGATATGGGGTTGATCTTAAATGATATCTAACGGCAATTATGAAGAGTATAGGACGGATTGATTAGTATGCTTTGTCACAATCTGGATACCATACGTTGCATCAACGGCATTGTCCTCAGTCAAAATCGTTTTGCATTATCTCAAGAGCGTAAGGGTTCCATGCGAATTGTAAACCCGTTTTTCACCCTTTAATAAGCCTTGGTCAATGGTTAGAAGATAAGCATAAGCTCCCTGGGGAGCGATAGAACCTCTGTATGTTCCGTCCCAACCATCAATACCCTCATACACTTTCTGCCCCCATCGATTGTATACCTCAATATTTACAAGTGTCTCGTTGGATAATAGTTTTGGCCTGAAAACTTCATTTAAATTATCGTTATTGGGTGTAAATGCATTCTCTGTAAATACTTCTTCTCTGAGATGAATAATTTCTACGGTATCGCGATCAATACATCCCACGCCATTATCAACCGTTAGAACAAATTTACCGGCTTCTCCAAAGGTTAGTACTGGTTCGAAGCAATCGGTACACGATAGATCTTTGTCAGGACTCCAGTTCATAAAAGTTAACCGTGTGAGGTATCCGTCTCCTTGTAACGTATATGTGCCACCATCTCTATCAACGGCATCTTCTCCAGCATACGCAAATGGTTGTTCTACTCCGAGAGATAGGTAATAACCTTGATTGGGATTTTGCGAGGCTTCCATTTCTGTTGTAGATAGCTCTTTAGAATTGGTTAATTTTTCCCATTCTGAACTTTTCCAAAAGGCCAATTTGGTATATTCATCCTCATCGCTAGTCAGCTTAATGGTATAGTCTAATGCTGCAAATGAAGTCTTCAGATAGTAATAGTATTCATCGTGTATCCTACATATACTGTCATTCAGTTCAAATTCGTCAAAACCATCTATGGTCGGGTTATTACCATAGAGAGCAAATTCATAAAGACCCCTGTTGGGTGCTTTGAGGGTAAATGGTCTGTAATCATCCTCATCTATTGAGTATCCCAATGGTATTTCTATATCTACAGTGCTCGTAATATCCATATTGGCTATTACCTTACCGGGGAAGTCAGTAGAAATATAGCCCGTGTCTCTAGTTACGTTGATGGATGCTTTGGCTAGCGTTAATGTATTGGTAAGTAGTGCCAATTCACTGTTTGTGAGAATCAATGAATCCTTTACTTCCATGGAAATTTGAGCGGTCTTTGTTTCTCCGATTTGCCCTTGTAGTATCAAGTCATAAAAAGAGCTTAGGACCGATCCCCCAATAGTTTGATCTGTTCCATTAAAAATAATGCTGCCATCACCAGAAGAATAGCCCCCATTATTTGTCCAGTTTTGGTCTAATGATACCGTATTTGTAGCATTACTTGCACATACAAATGAATCGTTATTTGTGATGCTACCCAATACCGTAAGCGCACCAGAGTGATCCAAGCGACCGTTGTTGACTAAATCTATTTGATTAAGAAATACCAATGCTTGTCCTTGGGTAGAAAGTATACCTCCGTTGCTAATAATAACTTGGCTGTACCCCAGTTGGGTAAGGAACAATGTGATAATCGATATAGCGCTTATACGAATCATGTGTTTGTACTATACGTTGTTATTTTTTTTCTAAAATTAGTAATCGCTCGTCAAGTGATTTTTGAGCGTTTTTAACATCCCTAATCGTAGTATTTTGTTGCTCAATCTTATTTTCAAGTGAGGTGATAATTGTTTGTTGTTCTCTCACTGCTTGAATCAACAGCGCAGATAATTTACCGTAATCTACTGTCTTGTATCCATCAGAACCTGTTTTTACTGCTTCAGGCATCACCAACTCAATTTCTTGTGCAATAACACCTACTTGTCTTGACGAATCAGATTTGTTCTTCCAATTATAGGTGTAACCGTGTATTTGGTCTAATTTGTCTAGTGCGTTTGTTATGAGTTCAATTTTATTCTTCAATCTTCTATCAGAAAATGTTGCCCAAGAATTTGCTCTTGCAAAAGATGCATCTCCTTTGTTCCCTACTTGAAATTTAGCACCTGGATTGGTTGTTCCTATACCAAAATTTCCATTATCGAGCATTCTTGCTCTTTCAGCTTTGCTGCCTGATGCTCCACCTGTCTCAAAAATTATATACCCTCCATTTCTTTGCCCAGGATTTGAAGTCAGGTCATTGTGCCCAGATCTCAAATAAACATTTCCACCACCTAGGCCTTGGTCAGTGTTATATCCACTGCCACCTTGTAAAATTACATGTCCGCCATTCACTGCAAAGTTTCCATTGTTGTTATGATTTGAGGCTCTTAGGGTAAGACTATAGCCACCTCTACCCAACGGTGAGACTTGAGTATGTATAGATCTGTTTCCACCACTCAGTTCTATATTTCCTTGTACATCCAATTTCTCACCAGGTGCGGACGTACCAATTCCAATTTTATTGGTTCCTCCATTGGCAAAGATTAAATTTTGGTCATCATTTGACTCTACTCTAAAATCTCTGTTTAGACCTTGTTCGTTAAAAATAAATTGTGTATTTGCATCCAGATCAACAGACGTTAAACCATTTTCCATTATTTTAAATCTACCGTCGTTGTCATCATCAACTAGGTTGGCCAGGAGAGTACCCGCTGTACTTTCATCTCTCCATTCCATACTACCGCCCACATATACTGTTCCAAAATCCGTTACGGCAAAATGATTTACTCCATTGTCTTGGATATTAAAATCGCCAGTCCCACTTAGGTTATACGTCACCCCAAATGCTCCTTGTGTAATAGTAGTATTTTCTAACAATGTACCTCCGAGCCTAACAGTATTGCCATTTTTATTTAGGCCATTATTTGCAGAAACAGTTACTGGAGTTTGCCACGTTGCAAGCCCAACTGCATTAGATGTTAATACTTTTCCAGTTGCTGGAGCACCTCCTCGTATTCTAATTTGACCTGTTAAATCGAGTTGAGTGGTTGGTAAAGTTGTTCCTATACCAAAATTTCCATTATCGAGCATTCTTGCTCTTTCAGCTTTGCTGCCTGATGCTCCACCTGTTTCAAAAATTATATACCCTCCATTTCTTTGCCCAGGATTTGAAGTCAGGTCATTGTGCCCAGATCTCAAATAAACATTTCCACCACCTAGGCCTTGGTCAATGTTATATCCACTGCCACCTTGTAAAATTACATGTCCGCCATTCACTGCAAAGTTTCCATTGTTGTTATGATTTGAAGCTCTTAGGGTAAGACTATAGCCACCTCTACCCAACGGGGAGACTTGAGTATGTATAGATCTGTTTCCACCACTCAGTTCTATATTCCCTTGTACATCCAATTTCTCATCAGGTGCGGTTGTACCTATACCAATGTTCCCATTCGCACCAAGTGTTCTTAGGCGTTCAGTATTATCTGTTCGTATAACAAAGTCTTGGTTATCTGTCGTTCCTATAAATTGATTTGAAGGGCTAGTTCCAGCATTCCCGTCTGTATTCCAAAATTCATCTTCGGATAGTTTAATGAACCCTCTGCGGTCCATAAAAATTGTATCATTAGAAGTGGATAAGCTTTGCAACTCATTGGTTGCAGATGAATCTTTGTTATAGCCCCCAAGGTCTATTTTGTTTCTATCAGAAATAGACAATGTATCGTTACTAAAACTCAAAAGTTGAGATAATGTATCTAAATCTAAGGTAAAAGATGCTCCTGCATCCGTTAACGTGATCTGTTTTGTTGTTTGGTCAAATGCGGCTATTTGAAGCAGCTCGTTGGATGCAGATGAGTCTTTGTTATAGCTCCCGAGGTCTATTTTGTTTCTATCAGAAATAGACAATGTATCGTTACTAAAACTCAGTCGTTGAGACAATGTATCTAAATCTAAGGTGAAAGTTGCTCCTGCATCCGTTAACGTGATCTGTTTTGTTGTTTGGTCAAACGCGGTTGTTTGAATCAGCTCATTGGTTGCAGATGAGTCCTTGTTGTAGATTCCAAGGTCTATTCCGTTTTTGTCAGAAATGTACAATGTATCGTTACTAAAACTTAGTCGTTGAGACAAAATATTCAAATCTAGGGTGTAAGTTGCCCCTGCATCCGTTAGGGTAATCTGTTTTGTGATATCGTCAAATGCGGCAATTTGAAGAAGTTCATTGGTGTTGGAGAAATCATCCATCACCTGCCATATAGATAGAGCGGCATTCCAATAGAAGAATTTATTCTCGTCAGTATCAAAGACCAAAAGTCCACTAGAGTTTGCCGGTATCGTAGCTCGTTCAACAGAAGTAACTCGCGGTGCCAAAAAGCCTTTATCGTTGGAAAATAATTCCAGAATAGCATCTGTAGAAGGAGTCAGTGTACCAATCCCTACGTTATTTTGTGCCTGTATGGTTTGGAGAGGCCCGAGAAGTAGTACAATGAACGAACAGAAAAGTATAACGTTTTTTAACATATCGATAGATTTTATTATTAGCTTAAGTGTGCAAAAAGGCACAAATTGACTTTATGTCATAAAAGTGTCAAAAGTAATGATTCTTATATAATTAGTGACACTCTATACTTCTTTATAAAATGGAATCATACGTTAAAGGACCCAGATTATTTGGAACGAATACTTTGTCACGATACAGATCGTAAATTACTAAAGTGCAATACTGAAGAATTAATTAAACGTATGCATTGATCAAGGTTAAGGGATGTAGATTATATTTAGGGACACTCTTTTTCTAATTTGACTTAATCCTTCCAATGTGCTTCTCTTTTGGTTTTATTGAATATGACCAAAAACAGTGAATATGAGCTGTTGGTAAATCCACAGTACCATCATTTTCTGCCCTATCCAAACCCGTTTCTTTATGTTTTGCTCTTCCCATCAAGATAACATCCGAAAGCATATTGCGACCAACGAATGGCTTGAATAATTAAAAGAAGGCGAGGATTTTAGGTTGCTTAATGGATGTAAGGGAAAAAGGTGGGGTTAACGAATAATCGATACGGTAAAGAATTCGAATCCTGTTGTTTTTTCTACCCTTACTATGTACGTTCCTCCTGCCAGTGAAGAGACATCTACAGCCATTTCTTGATGTGGCTTATCATACACTTTCCTACCGAAAATGTCAGAGATGCTAACGTGTGAAATTGCACTATCCGAAATTATGGTCAATTGATTAGTAGCTGGGTTTGGGAAGACACGTGTGTCCGTATTTTCAGAGGATAAATTGGGATAGACAGTAGTGTTATAGTTTGTATACTCTGAGTAAACATCTTTATTTTCTTCACATACCTTGATGTCTGTGACGCTAGCTGGAATTTGACCATTATTGTCTTGGTCTACAAGAATGTCGCCATCTGGGCCATAAACAATGTAAGAATTGTATTCGGCAGTTAAGGATCCCTCTGTGTAATAAAAATCAAAAACATCGCCGTAGTTTACGGGGATAGATGTGCTTTGCTCATTACCGCGGTAAAACGGAATAGAAAGGTACAATTCATTATTAATGAATACATCAAGAGTTCCTCTTCCCCATCCTTCGTCTTGTCCACTTCGGTCCAATAACGTAACGTTTAAGTTTCCGCAGTCTGTGGTTTCCGCACAAGCGATTATACCCAATGAATTTCCAGCTCTTCTGCCATTTTTTCCTGAAGATGCAATCTCTTGATTGTTTCCATCAAAAAGTATATACGACTCGCTATTCACATCAGCCCAGGGGGAGAATGAGTACAGGTTTACTAAAGCACCAGAATCCACACCAAATTTGTAAAAAGAAGAACTCCCAAAAATCAAGGTCTGTTGGCTAACTAGCTCTCCGTCTACCTCTATGTATAGCTGCGTTTCTCGCCATCCATCTCCGTCTGAATCATACATTCCTACCGTCCAAATATCACAATTCCCTGACGGTTCAGGTATATCAATAGGGATGATTGCATTGATAACATGAACAACTCCATTGTAGGCTAAAATATCTTCCACAACAATTTTTACGTCGTCTACAAAAATACCGTCACTATTTACCTTCATTTCAAGGTTATTCCCACTATAATTCTGAAGAAGTTGACCATTGGTGATCTCTGCGCTCAAATTTTTGCTTTCGACAATGTGTTGGTTAATAAAATCATAAATAAGAGGTGAATTCAAAAATTCCTCGGGCGTCATCCCAATTTTCTGCGAAAAGAAATTGATTGCTTCATCAGTGGGGGCAAAGATTGTAAAGGGCCCTGGAAGTTCGTTTCCCGCAGCGGTGGATCCATTTCGATCCAACTCGGCTTGCTGAAGCAACGGTTCTTTGAAACCTGTTATCTGAATAGCAGATGCCAAAATCTGATGGTCCTCACTTTGTTCAATAATATCCCAAACAGACGCTTTTGGCAATCCTGAAGGAGCTAGTGTTTTATTGATGATATGAATAACACCATTATTTGCAGTGTAATCCGTCGAAATAATCTCGGCATCATTTACCCTGAAAACTCCGTCTACTTCAGATATGGTTAAATCTTGGCCATACAACGTAGGTAGGCTTTGACCATTTATTAAGTCGTTTGCCCTGTAAATACCGTTGGCAACATGGTACTTTAGCGCGGGTTTCAGATCATAAAATGCCAACATATCGTACTGATTGAGCTGCATGCGCTCCATTATTTCATTTACAGCTTCGTCATTTGGTAGGAATACTGTGTATGAACCAGTACCATCCAAAACGGTATCTAAATAGGCGTTGAACGCAAAAGATGAATTAAATGACTCAGGTAATTGGTTGAGCGATAACAGGTCTTTGATAGTAAATGCATCAACTGTTATTTTACCCACCATCCCTAGCTCTGCCTGTAAACCTATGCTACAATCGTAATTGTATACACCAGGCGTGTTGAATGTGACTACACCCATACAATTCCCATTGATTTCCCCTTCTGATTCTGGCAATGAAAAGACTTCTGGATTGTTGAAAGAGTCTCCAGTCACTGTATTCTTAATTCCATTGACATTGTGGGTTCCTTCGGCATTTATAAACGCTACAGTTTCTCCAGGAGCAATGATCAATTCTGCAGGTGAGAAAGAATAGTTGGTTAAAAGTACTCTGTGGTCTGCCTCACACAAATTTTGAGCGAATATTGTGGCTGAAAATAGAACAAATACTAAAGCAAAGATTGATTTGGAAAAAGACTGTTTCATAATGTACGTGCGCTAGAGAAACAAATTATGTGTTTTTTAGTTCACATCCTTCAAAAATTAAAATCCTTCAAAATATGGAGCCAGGATTTTTTACCTATCGCTGATACTCGTTTAATGGGCTAGTAATGACAGAAATATGCACTTTTAGCTAGTGCTCTTCCCAAATTTTGTTAGGGTTCAGTATGCCGCTGGGATCAAAGGTGTTTTTTATGCCTTTCATCAACTTAAAGTGAATAGGGTCTAACACCTCATTCATAAATTTTTTTTGCACTAAGCCAATGCCATGCTCTCCGCTAATGGTGCCACCAAGAGATTTACATAACCTGAATATTTTACGAATGGCTTCTTCGAGGTGTGGCCCGTTCCAGTTCTCGTCACTCATGTTTCCTTTTAGGATATTGATATGTAGGTTCCCGTCTCCTGCATGACCGTAGCAAACACTCTCAAAGCCATAGGCATCGCCTAGTTGTTTGGTGCCGCTCACTAAGGCGGGAAGATTTGCCCGTTTTACCACGGCATCTTCTTCCTTGTAAATACTGTGAATTTTTACCATTTCACCTATACTCCGACGTATTTTCCAAAGTTGTTCCTTCTGCTCTGTCGTATCTGCAAATTGTACTTCCACCACATTATTTGCCTCTAATACTTCGTTTATCCCTTCACAATCCGTAAAGAGTTGATCCATATCATTCCCATCTACCTCTATAAGTAAGTACGCCATTATTTCATTTTCCTCGGATGACGAATTAAGGGAGAGGCCACTGTGCTTTTCAACATAGGTTACCGCATTTTTCTCCATCAGCTCAAGTGCACTTGGGCTCATTCCATTGATAAAAATCTTTGGAACCGCTTCACATGCGTCATCTATACGCTTGAATTTGGCAAGCATCAACACGTCGTGTTTGGGTAAGGGTAAAAGCTTGAATACAATTTTGGTTACTACGCCGAGGGTTCCCTCGCTACCTATCATGAGCTGTGTAAGGTTGTATCCCGTACTGTTCTTCAATGTATCTGAACCCGTCCATAGTATTTCACCCGTAGGCAAGACCACTTGTAAGTTGAGCACATAGTCCTTCGTTGTTCCATACTTGAGTGCTTTTGGGCCGCCGCTGCTGTGAGCAATATTACCGCCAAGAAAACAGCTACCCTTACTTGCCGGATCTGGCGGGTAAAACAGACCACGTTCTTTAACGGCTTGTTGAAATGTTTCATTTATAACACCACTCTCTACCGTAGCTTGAAAGTTAGCTTCGTCTATGTCTAGAATCCGATTAAATTTCTCCATAGATAAGGAGATTCCGCCGTTTACAGGGAGGCTCCCTCCACTAAGGCCTGTCCCAGCACCACGCGGTGTTACAGGGATTTTGTGCTCAGTACAAAATTTTAGGATAACGGATATTTCTTCTACTGTATTGGGTTTCATAACTATGTCCGGAAAATGGACTAAGTCTTCTGTATAATCGGATGCATAGTTTTGCAGAATTTTGGCGTCTACAAAAATGATATCCTCGGCTACGATTTTTTTGAGATTTTCTATCCAATTCATTTTAGAAATTGCGTTATTATTGAAGCAAATTTATTCGAAGAATGAGAAACATACTTTTATTACTGCTCGTTAGCTTTACACTTTTTACTTACAGCCAGCAGCGAGACATAGAACTTACCGATATATGGGCCAGTGGTACGTTCTACCCCAAGACCATTGGTGGCTTTGTAAATATGAATGATGGCAAAAGCTACTGTGTGCAAGAGCAAAATGCGGATGAGTATGATGTCATAAACCAATACGACTATATCAGTGGTAAGCTTGTAAAAGAAATCGTAAGTGCGGCTGATGTATTCCGGGGTAAAAAAATAGGATTCACTTCCTACACTTTCAATGCAGATCAAAGTATTATTCTGTTGTATTACAATTCTACATCTATCTACCGTAACAGCAGCCGTGGTGATTTTGTAGTGATTGATTTAATAGGTAATATTCAGCTTGGGAATGGGGAGCAAGTTCGCTATCCTACTATGAATCCTGCGGGTGATATGGTAGCTTACGTAAAGGGAAACAACTTATATACACTCAATTTAACGGAAGGCAAGACCAAACAAATAACCAAAGATGGTGAGTATAACACAATCATAAATGGTGCGGTAGACTGGGTGTATGAGGAGGAATTTGCCATGAGTAGAGGCTTTGAGTGGAATGCTGATGGTACTCAATTGGCATTTTACAGATTTGATGAAAGTGCTGTAAAACAGTGGCAAATGACCACCTACGGTAAATTGTACCCGGATTACTATAAATTCAAATACCCGAAAGCAGGTGAAGCCAATAGTATTGTAGATGTATACATAGCCGATGCTGCCAAAGGCAAATGCCACAAACTAGAGCTAGGTAGCGAGAATGACCAATACTTGCCACGGATCAAATGGACCAAAGATCCCAATGTGCTCTCAGTACAGCGTCTGAATAGACTACAAAACAAGTGGGAATTGTTAATGGTAACCGGTACCGCTGTAGAGCTAGCTATAGAAGAGAAGAACAAATACTACGTAGAAATTACAGACGAAGTATATTTTCTTCCCGATGGTATGCATATGATTGTTAGTAGCGAGTCTAGTGGATATAAGCACCTGTACTTTCATAAGGTGAACGGCCCGCAAATTTATCAAATAACGAAAGGCGACTGGGAAGTAACCAGTGTGTTAGGCATCGATGACGCCAACGAAACGATCTATTTCACAAGCACAGAAGTAGAGTCTACAGAGCGTCATATTTACAGCATAGATTTTCAAGGTAAGAATAAAAAGAGGTTAACAAAGGAGACGGGATGGCATACCGCACAGTTTAGTAAGGATTTTTCGCTTGTTCTCCATAGCTTTACTACTGCTACTAGTCCTCATGTGTATACCATAAAGAATAATGTGTGGGAGACCCAACGTGTTGTAGAAGACAACCAAGCATTTGTAGAGCGTAACGCAGCATTTAAGCAAGGTGAAGTAGTCTTTGATAAACTAACTGTAAATGGAACAGAACTCAACTATTGGATCATAAAGCCAGTAGGATTTGTAGATACAATAAAGTATCCAGTCTTAATGCATGTGTATGGCGGACCAGGTTCGCAGACGGTAAAAAACAGCTTTGGATATAGCAATCACTTCTGGCATCAGATGTTGGCTAATAAGCACAATATCATCATCGTATCTGTAGACAATAGAGGTACGGGAGCAAAGGGTGAGGAGTTTAAGAAAATGACGTACAAGCAGTTAGGCAAGTATGAAACTGAAGATCAGATAGGAGCAGCAAAAGAGTTGGCCAAACTATCGTATGTAGATGGTGAACGCATCGGAATATGGGGATGGAGTTATGGTGGTTATATGAGTAGTTTAGCGCTAGCCAAAGGAAACGATGTATTCAAAATGGCCATAGCTGTAGCACCCGTTAGCAATTGGAGATTTTATGATAATATTTATACCGAGCGTTATATGGCGTTGCCCAAAGACAATGCAGAAGGGTATGACAACAACTCACCTATCAATTTTGTGAAAGACATCAAAGGCAAATACTTAATAATACACGGCACAGGAGACGATAATGTACATTTTCAGAATAGCGTTATGATGGTAGATGAGTTAATCAAAAATAATATACCGTTTGACTCAGAGTATTACCCAAACAAAAATCACGGAATTTACGGAGGTTACACACGCTTACATTTGTATACCAAAATGACGAATTTTATTTTAGAAAACCTGTAAGTTCTTAGAATTCAATTATTAACTATATTTTTACCGAAATTAAATCAAATTATATGTCAAATACTGCAGTCAGTCAAAAAGAGTTATTCGGTCATCCAATCGGACTCTTTGTATTGTTTTTTACCGAAATGTGGGAACGTTTCTCTTATTACGGAATGAGAGCTATTCTAGTACTTTATTTAGTTACGGAAGTTGCCGATAAAAATCCGGGGTTAGGCTGGTCAAATGGCGATGCTCTATCCTTGTATGGTACCTATACAATGATGGTATACGTGATGTCCATACCTGGCGGTATTATAGCAGATAGACTACTTGGACAGCGAAAGTCTGTTATGCTAGGGTGTATTTTGCTCGTAGCAGGACACGGTATATTGGCAGTAGAGGAAATGTGGGCGTTCTATAGCGGCCTTGTACTTATTGTCATGGGTGTAGGTATGCTAAAACCAAACATATCTACCATGGTAGGTGGTCTTTACAAGCAAGGCGATATTAGACGAGACAAAGGGTTTACCATTTTTTACATAGGTATTAATCTTGGTGCCTTTTTATCCAGTTTAATCGTTGGTTACGTTGGTGAGGTTCATGGATGGCACTATGGCTTTGGTCTTGCAGGTATTGGTATGCTACTTGGCCTTGTTGTTTACCTCTATGGTCAGAAGTACTTGGCTCATGTGGGCAATTTTATTGGAACCTCTAAAAGTGAAGAGGAGAGAGCTGCCGCTAGTCGTCCTTTATCGAAAATAGAAAAAGATAGAATTGGCGTACTATTTATTTCATTCTTACTGGTGATTGTGTTCTGGGGAGCCTTTGAACAAGCGGGTGGATTAATGAGCATATACACTGCAGACAATACGAATAGAATGTTATTTGGCTTTGAAATTCCTGCGTCTGTGTTTCAATCGATCAATGCTATGTTTATTATCTTTTTCGGTACCTCAATCGCGTTGTATTGGGCAAATAGAAAATTGAAAGGGAAAGTTTCTAGTTCTCTGTTTAAGATGATTGTGGGTCTAATAATAATGGGTGCAGGTTTCTTCTTCATGACAGGAGCTACTATTCAGTTTGAAAATACAGGGTCATCTGCAATGTACTGGTTAGTATTAGCGTACTTATTTCACACGATAGGAGAACTTTGTTTATCTCCAGTAGCGTTATCATTCATTACTAAACTTGCTCCGCTCAAGTACGCTTCTATCATGATGGGTGTATACTTCGCTATGACTGGTTTTGGTAGTAAGTTGGCGGGTTTATTGGGAGAGTGGTCAGAAAGTTTAGGTGAGTTTAAGATCTTTACAGGAATAGCAGTATTCTGCGTACTCTTTGGTGTTCTAATGTTGGCATTCAGAAAACAATTAGAGAAGCTTACTCACGGGGTAGAAGACAGAGAGGGACTTACCGCAGAGGAAGCAGAAGGATTTGAAATAGCAGATTTAGGTAAAGTAGAATAAGAATAACCATGTCAGAAACTAAAACGTACAGATTTGAAGGTTCAGAGATGAACCGTAAGTTACTAATGGGTCACCCAAGTGGTCTCTTTATACTCTTCTTTACAGAGATGTGGGAGAGGTTCTCCTACTACGGTATGAGAGCACTATTGGTGTTGTTCCTTACCTCTAGTCTTATGGACGGAGGCTGGGCCTGGAGCAGAGAGGAAGCTCTTGGTCTCTATGGCACGTATACGATGCTGGTTTACTTTACACCCATCATTGGGGGGTTTTTAGCAGATAAATTATTGGGTTACCGCTGGGCCGTGGCTCTAGGTGCCTTGATTATGACACTTGGCCATGCGTCTATGGCCCTAGACACTCCTTGGGGATTGTATGCAGGTATCGGTTTGCTGGTAGCTGGGAATGGTCTATTTAAGCCGAATATCACATCCATCATTAATGGAGTATATAAGAATGCTCAGGACAAAAAAGACGGTGCATTCACTATTTTCTATATGGGTGTTAATGCTGGGGCATTCCTCGGTATAATGCTTTGTGGATATGTAGGAGAAACACAAGGATGGCACTGGGGGTTTGGCTTGGCAGGTGTCTTTATGTTTTTTGGTATGTTGCAGTTCTGGTTTTCTCAAGGCATTTTTGGAGGTATAGGTCTTGGACCAAAAGCTTCTGCAGAGTTTGATATCTCAGATGCAGTAGAAGAAATAGACGGAGGAGATGATGACACCAAATATGATATACAAACAGAAGAAGTAGTTACTCCATCTGTACAGCGAGATAGATATATTGTAGTAGGAATACTTGCTATATTTACTATTTTCTTTTGGGCTTGTTTTGAGCAAGCGGGGGGCTCTATGACCATTTTTGCTAAGGATTATACCAATAGAGTGTTGGAAGGCTCTGCGGCAAATACGTTTAGAATATTCAATACCCTTTTGACGGTAGTGCCTTTAGTGATTATTACATACGTACTCTTCAAACTATTCAAGATTACATTTAAGAAATACTTTGCATCCAATTTGTTTTTAGGGATATCATTTGCCATCATTTGGGCAATTGTAATATGGATGCTACTAAAACAATGGGATGCAGAGAAACCAGAAATTCCAGCATCTTGGTTCGGCATACTCAACTCATTTTTTATTATAGCTTTTGCTCCATTAGTAGCAAAGGTTTGGGAAAGTAGATTTAATCCACCAGCACCTGTTAAGTTTGGTCTTGGTTTGGTGTTACTCGGCTTTGGTTTTGGTGTGCTTGCATACGGATCTGCGGGAATACCCCAAGGTGCACAGACCGCATCAGTTAGCATTATCTGGTTAATTCTTGCATACCTGCTTCATACACTTGGAGAGTTGAGTCTTTCTCCTGTAGGGCTTTCCTATGTATCTAAGCTGGTTCCAGCTAAGGTTATAGGAATGATGTTTGGTCTTTGGTATATAGCGGTAGGTTTAGGAAACAAAGCGGCTGGCGCTATCGGTGGTCAGATAGATCAAATCGTAGAAAGCCATAGTATGAGCTATTTCTTTATGATATTTACGCTTATTCCGATAGGTGCAGGTGTGTTGCTCATGTTTCTTACTCCAGTCCTCAAAAAACTAATGCACGGAGTTAAATAATAGAAAAAACAACAACAAATTGTAAGTCCATCCACCTCTGGTGGATGGACTTTTTAGGTAAGGTAGGATGGAAGATAAGCAGGTTTGGAAAGTGGTATATGTGGCGAGTAGGCAAGAAAAAAAAGTAGCCTCTCAGCTAGAGAAAGAAGGGATACAATACTTTTTGCCACTTTATAAAAAGCTCAGTCAATGGAGCGATCGCAAAAAATGGGTAGAGGTACCTCTTTTCAACGGCTACATTTTCGTAAGACCCACTCCGTTGAATCGAGATAAAGTAGTGCAATCTCCTGGAGTCGTAGCCTTTGTGCGGTATAATAACGATGATGCCATCGTTCAAGATGAAGAAATTGAAATCATGAAGAATGTGATGACATCGGGGTATACGCTGGAGACCATTAATACACCGGAAGACTTTGAGGTTGGGGAGCGCGTAACCGTGTCAGAGGGCCCGCTTAAAGGGCATAAAGTGGATATATTACGTCAAAACAATCAAGATAATTTCTTGGTCTCATTTGATACATTGGGTCAAAGTATCAAAATAGAATTACCCTTTCATGCTTTTGAGAAGGACAAGTAAGCAAAAGATGTGGGCTATTTAGGCCTTTGAGCTAGTAAAACTCCATTTTTATTGAGAACTTTGTACCTTAATAATTACTAGAACAGTGAATTTATCGGATAAAAAAATTGGTGTAATTGGTCTCGGATATGTAGGATTACCGCTAGCCGTAGAGTTTGGTAAGCTGTATAACACAGTTGGTTTTGATATTAATCAATCGAGAGTTGATGAGTTAAATAAGGGTGAGGATTCTACTCTTGAAGTCGATTCTGAACAACTGAAATCTTCAGACAAGCTTGTATTTACAACGAGCTTAGATGGTATCAAGGATTGTTCCATATATATTGTAACCGTACCTACACCCATAGACCAGAACAAACGGCCTGATTTGTCCCCATTAGAGAAGTCAAGCGCAGCTATTGGAAGTGTCTTGAGCTCAGGGGATATTGTTATTTACGAATCTACCGTTTTTCCCGGATGCACCGAGGAGGTTTGCGTGCCTATTTTAGAATCAAGTAGTGGATTGGCTTATAACAAAGGGTTTTATTGTGGATATTCTCCAGAACGAATTAATCCGGGGGATAAGGTGCATACGGTGACCAAGATTATGAAGGTTACAAGTGGAAGCACACCAGAAGTATCCGTTATTGTTGATGAGTTGTACAAGTCGATAATAACAGCAGGAACTTTCAAAGCATCCTCAATTAAAGTGGCAGAGGCTTCCAAAGTAATAGAAAATTGTCAGCGAGATTTGAATATCTCATTTGTTAATGAACTGGCACTCATTTTTGATAGAGTAGGAATTGATACACTTGAAGTTCTTGAAGCAGCTGGGTCAAAATGGAATTTTTTACCTTTTCGACCAGGGCTGGTAGGTGGACATTGTATATCTGTGGATCCCTACTACCTCACTCACAAAGCCCAGCAACTTGGCTACTATCCTGAGGTAATTCTATCTGGAAGGAGAATAAATGAAAATATGGGCGCTCACGTTGCTAAAAAAGTAGTGAAAATGCTAATTCAAAATGGCCACAAGATAAAAGGAGCGTCAATACTCATTTTGGGTATTACATTCAAAGAAAATTGTCCGGATATTCGTAATTCTGGAGTGATAGATGTTATAAACGAATTCGAAGAATTCGGAACCAGTGTAGATGTTTATGACCCTTGGGCTATTAAAGATGAGGTTAAAAAAGAATACGGGGTTTCTATGATCGATACGGTAAAAGAAAACTATGCTGCAATAGTGCATGCTGTATCTCACGATCAGTTTAAGGAGCTTGATTTAAAATCTATGCTATCAGAGAGCGGTATTATATATGACGTTAAATCATCCTTACCAAAGGAACTTATAAACGAAAGGTTATAATAAAAGTTAAAAATTGAGTAGTTTTGTTACTCGAAATAGAGAATGATAGATACCCTAATATCTTCTAAAACTAGAATTAAGTTACTGCTAAAATTTTTTTTAAACAGTAGCAATAGTTCGTATCTCAGAGGTTTAGAGTCTGAGTTTGGCGATTCATCCAATGCCATTCGATTAGAACTCAATAAGCTTGAAACAGCGGGTCTGTTAAAATCAAATCAAAAGGGGAACAAAAAATATTTCAGGGCTAACACTAAGCATCCACTGTATGCTGATATCAATAACATTCTTCTCAAATTTACAGGGTTAGATAAAATCGTTGAGAAAGTGGTCGATCAATTGGGAGATTTAGAACTTGTATTGGTTGTAGGCCAATTGGCCAAAGGATTGTCCAGTGATATAATTGATTTAATCTTGGTGGGGGATATCGATCGAGAATATGCTTTTGAACTCGTTCAAAAAGCAGAAGTTAAACTGAAAAAAAAGATCAAGTATCTGTGTTATACGCCAGCAGAATTCAAGTTGGTAAAGGCAGATACTTATTTGCTCGAGCATCTACTACTATGGAGTAAGTAGTAAATGCTTTTTTCTTAATTTTTGCCAATCGGTCTATGTGACTGAAGTGGCGGAGCTGTATGTAGACCACAAGTAATGAATCAACCATCGAAATATGATTATTTGATAGTAGGATCAGGATTATTTGGTAGTGTATTTGCTCATGAGGTTACGAAGCTCGGTAAGACTTGTTTGGTAATCGAAAAACGAAATCATGTAGGTGGGAATATCTATTGTGAAGAGATAGTGGGAATAAATACACACAAGTACGGTCCTCATATTTTTCATACCAATGATAAAATGATCTGGGATTATGTCAATTCATTTGTGACTTTTAATAGTTTTATCAATAGTCCTACAGCCAACTTTAATGGCGAGACGTACAACCTTCCGTTTACTATGAATACCTTCAATCAACTCTGGAATGTAAAGACACCAGCGGAGGCGAAGGAGGTAATTGATTCTCAAAAACTTCGATTAGAAAAGAAAGCTGCAAATTTGGAAGAGCAAGCGCTATCTACGGTAGGTGTAGATATCTATGAGAAATTGATCAAAGGATATACAGAAAAGCAATGGGGGCGTGATTGTAAAGATTTGCCTGCAAGCATTATCAAGCGTGTACCGCTGCGGTTTACCTTTGATAATAATTATTACAACGACCGTTATCAAGGTATCCCAATTGGGGGGTACAATAAGTTGATTGATGGGCTACTAGACAGCATTGAGGTGAGAACCAATGTAGATTACCTAGCAGATAGACATAGCTGGGATTCTATGGCCACAAAAACAGTATATACAGGTAGAATTGATGCGTTCTTTAATTTCAGTGAAGGGGAACTTTCCTACCGCAGCATGCGTTGGGAAAATCAAGTGTTGGACGTCAAAGATTATCAGTCAAATGCAATAGTAAATTATACAGATGCAAAAACTCCCTACACACGTATTATTGAACACAAACATTTTGAGTTTGGGACTCAGGAATCTACGGTTATTAGCAAGGAGTTTTCTGCAGAAGCGGAGAATGGAAATGAGCCGCATTACCCCATAAATGATAAAAAAAATCAAGTTGTGTATGCTAAATATGCGACTAAAGCAAAAGCCGAATCCAACGTATTATTTGGAGGAAGATTGGCAGAGTATAAATACTATGACATGCATCAGGTTATTGCATCGTCACTTCAAACGGTCAAAAATGAAACCCAAAACTAGGGATTTGGATGCGAATTGTACAATGGTACGGTTCATCACGACAGACCAGAGCTACTGTCGCATAATAGCACCATCAAACGTATATGCTTGCTAAAAGAGAGTCGATCATGCGCAGTGATGATTCAACTGAAAAATGCTGAAAAAGCAAGAATGAAAATTAATTTAATATGAAGAATATTCTTATAACGGGTGGCGCTGGATTTATTGGATCACATGTAGTCCGCCTTTTTGTAAATACGTTTACGAAGGATAAAATTTATAACCTTGATGCCTTGACCTATGCCGGCAATCTTGAAAATCTCAAAGACATCGAGAACAGTCCTAACTATGCGTTTATCCAAGCCAATATCCAAGATTTAGAGGTAATCCAAACTATTTTCAAAGAAAAGAAAATCACCCATGTAGTACACTTAGCTGCAGAAAGTCATGTAGATAGAAGCATTACCGATCCCTTAGCCTTTGTCAAAACCAATGTGATAGGAACAGCCAATTTATTGCAGACTGCTAAAGAGTATTGGAAAGATGATTTTTCAGGCAAACTTTTTTATCATGTATCTACAGATGAAGTGTATGGTTCTTTGGGTGAGACTGGTTTTTTTTATGAGGATACAGCCTACGACCCTCGAAGTCCCTATTCTGCGAGCAAAGCAAGTAGTGACCATTTTGTAAGAGCATACTACCATACGTACGGTCTACCCATCGTTATTTCAAACTGTTCTAACAATTATGGTCCAAATCATTTTCCGGAGAAACTGATTCCACTAATGATCAATAATATTATCCATAACAAGCCCTTGCCCATTTACGGTGAGGGACTAAATGTTAGAGATTGGTTATACGTTATAGATCATGCTCGAGCGATAGAATGTATATTTAGTGGTGGTACGTTAGGAGAGACCTATAACATAGGAGGCCATAATGAATGGAGTAACATAGACCTAGTAAATGTTCTTTGTGATACCATGGATGCAAAACTCAACCGTAAGCAAGGCGAGTCACGTAAACTCATTACCTATGTGAAGGATAGAGCTGGTCACGACTTACGCTATGCAATAGACGCTACCAAACTAAAAAATGAATTGGGTTGGGAACCGAGCCTCCAGTTCGAAGAAGGAATCAAAAAAACCATAGATTGGTATTTGTCCAATGAATCGTGGTTAGAAAATGTTACCAGTGGTGAGTACGCTAGTTACTACACCAAAATGTATAAATAGATTGAATCTTGTCATCAAAAATATAAATGTGTCTTGTGCCATTGAAGCGGCTTATGCTGCTGGTGATGCAATAATGCATGTTTATAATTCTGCTGATTTTGGTGTAGAACTAAAATCAGATGAGTCTCCATTAACGATAGCTGATACCCGAGCACATCGTCTGATTGTTGATCACTTACAAGAGACAAATATACCCGTATTGAGTGAAGAAGGGGATGATATTCCCTATGCAACAAGAAGCAAATGGACGTTATTTTGGATGGTAGATCCACTCGATGGGACAAAAGAATTTATCAAGCAAAATGGAGAATTTACAGTCAATATTGCATTGATACAAAATGGCAAGCCCATTTTTGGGGTAGTCTATTCTCCCGTAAATGAGAAGATGTACTACGGTGGTAAAAGTATTGGTAAGTCGTACCTACAGACAGAAAGAAAATCGGCGACAGAACTAAACAAAATCACACCAAGAAGTATGCAGCATTTAGATGATCTTAAGACTGTTCGGATTGTTACTTCTCGGTCTCATCAGACGAAAAAAACCTTGAAATTCATTAATCAATATCAGAACACCGAGTTACTAGCAATGGGAAGCTCCCTAAAGTTTATTGTGCTTGCAGAAGGTGAGGCCGATGTTTATCCTCGGTATGCTCCATGTATGGAATGGGATACTGCTGCTGCTCATGCGATACTGCAAGGTGTGGGAGCAGACATATATCAAGTAGACGAATACCGCAACTTAACTACCCGGAAGTTGATATATAATAAGGAAAGCTTATTAAACCCAGATTTTATCAGTTACTAAACGATGAAGGATATTCAAATGGTAGATCTTAAGACGCAATATGAACGTCTTAAGCATAGAATAGACCCTGCCATGGCAGATGTAATTGCCTCTTGTTCTTTCATAAAAGGGCCAGCTCTGAAAGAGTTTGAGCATAATTTAGCCACGTACCTTGGGGTCAAACATGTTGTGGGTGTAGCAAACGGTACAGATGCGTTACAAATCGCGTTAATGGCATTGAATCTAAATCCCGGTGATGAGATCATAGTACCCTCATTTACGTATGTTGCCACAGCTGAGGTGATAGGCTTATTAGGTCTGATACCTGTAATGGTAGATGTCGATATCAATACCTACACTATTGATATTGAAGAGGCTGCATCGTGTATTACGTCAAAAACGAAAGCCATTGTACCTGTTCATCTGTACGGTCATAGTGCACCTATGGAAGAGATCTTATCCTTTGCCACAAAGAATGATCTTTATGTAATAGAGGACAATGCTCAAGCGATCGGCGGAAATTATACGATGAACGATGGTACAGTAGCCAAAACAGGAACATTAGGAGACATTGGGTGTACTTCATTTTTTCCTAGCAAAAACTTAGGCTGTTTTGGAGATGGGGGTGCTATATTTACAAATAATGATGATCTAGCTGCTCAAATCAGAATGATAGCTAACCATGGACAACCAAAAAAATATATTCATAAAGTACTGGGTGTAAATAGTAGACTAGATACACTCCAAGCAGCAGTACTCAATGTTAAGTTGGAGGAGTTAGACGATTTTGCTTTCAGAAGACAAGCGGTAGCAATCAAGTATGATGAGGCTTTTGAGGCAAATGAACATATTGTTTCTCAAAGAATAATGCCGTACTCCAATCATGTTTACCACCAATACACGGTAAGAATAACAAATGGACAAAGAGATCAGCTACAAGAATACCTGAAATCTAAGAATGTACCCTCAATGATTTACTACCCTATACCTCTTTATGCGCAAGATGCATTTGCAAAATACCACAATGGAGAACCCCATGAGGTTACAGAGCAATTGTGCAAAGAGGTAATTTCTTTTCCTATTCATACAGAAATGGAAAAGGATACTCAAGAATATATCATAAACACACTAAATTCATTCTTTTGATATCTAATACTAAAATAAAATTTGGAGTCATTGGATGCGGTCACATCGGGAAAAGGCATGCATCAATGATTCAGTTAAACGAAGAGTGTGAATTAGTAGCCGTCTGTGATACCCACGACAAGCATTTACTTGGATTAGATGATATACAAGTACCTTTTTATTCCTCAGCAAAAGAGATGCTGGATAATGAACCTTCTATAGAGATTGTTTGTATCTGTACCCCTAATGGTTACCACTCGGAGCAAGCTAATCTTGCCTTAGATTATCATAAGCACGTGGTTATTGAAAAGCCAATGGGTTTATCCAAGGCCAACTGTGAAAATTTAATTTTTAAAGCGTCAAACGTTTCTAAAAATGTGTTTTGTGTGATGCAGAATAGATACTCACCACCTTCTAAGTGGTTAAAGGAAATGGTAAGTTCGGGAGTACTCGGGGATATATACAACGTTCAGGTGAATTGCTATTGGAACAGGGATGATCGCTATTATTTCAAAGAAGGGAAACGGCATCCGTGGAAGGGTACAAGCGACTTAGACGGAGGTACATTATTTACACAGTTTTCTCATTTCATTGATTTGATGTACTGGGTTTTTGGTGATATTACAGCTATTCAAGCAAAATTCATGAACCATTCCCATGAGCATTCCATTGATTTTGAAGATACAGGATTAGTTTCGTTTAAATTCGTGAATGGAGGATTGGGATGTTTGAACTATTCGACGTCTGTTTGGGATGCTAACTTAGAAAGTAGTATAACGCTAATGGCTGAAAAGGGTACAATTAAAGTAGGCGGTCAATATATGAATGAGGTTGAAATTTGTAATGTAGATGGCTATGAATTCAAAGAATTACCTCCTAGCAATCCAGCAAATGACTACGGAGCATACAAAGGCTCTGCCAATAATCATCCCTATGTCTTTGAAAACGTGGTAGACGTCTTGAAAGGAAGAAAACCAATAGCCACCAATGCATTAGAAGGGATGAAAGTAGTCGACATTATTGAGCGAATTTATGCCTTAAAATAGATCGTATCGAGGAAAAACAATTCACTATTTAATAATTATTTAAAATATATGAAAGGAATAATATTAGCAGGAGGATCAGGTACTAGACTTTATCCAATTACAAAGGGCATATCCAAGCAGTTGATGCCTATTTATGATAAGCCGATGATTTATTATCCATTGTCTATTTTAATGCTGGCTGGTATAAATGAAATTTTGATAATAACCACGCCAGAAGACAATAGTCAATTTCAACGATTGTTGGGAGATGGTAGCCAGATAGGGTGTAAGATTGAATATGCCATTCAGAAAATTCCAAACGGTCTTGCTCAGGCATTTGTCATAGGTGAGCAGTTTATTGGAGATGATTCGGTCGCACTTATCTTAGGGGATAATATTTTTTACAAGTCAGGTATGACTCAGTTTTTATCCGAGTGCAAGAATCCAGTAGGAGGTATTGTTTTTGCTTATCAAGTGACAGATCCAGAAAGGTACGGAGTAGTGGATTTTGATGATGATTTCAAGGCATTAAGTATAGAAGAGAAGCCCAATAACCCCAAGTCAGATTACGCCGTACCGGGTCTCTATTTTTATGACAATTCAGTAGTTCAGGTAGCCAAAGAGTTGGCGCCTTCAGCACGAGGAGAGTATGAAATAACAGATGTAAATAAGTATTACTTAACACAAGGTAAGTTGAGTGTTAAGGTATTTGATAGAGGTACCGCTTGGCTAGATACAGGAACGTTTGATTCGTTGCATGATGCTTCTGAATTTGTTCGTGTAATTGAGAAAAGACAAGGGTACAAGGTGGGCTGTATAGAAGAGGTGGCCTACCGTAAAGGATATATATCAAAAGAGCAACTTCTTGTACTAGCTTTAGAAATAGAGAAAAGCGGATATGGTACATATTTGAAACGAATTGCTAAATAATAGACAGTGTTTCCCTGTTTGTCTAATAAAAATGAGCGTTGAACCCTGCGATTTTATGCTTCTAAGGTTGTTAGTGCTTATTTTGCAGATCAATATAATATCGTGAAAAACAATATTCTAAAAACACTGATTATACTGCTTATGCTAACTGTTAGCTCTGTTGTATATGCTCAATCGTCATTGCTACAAGAACGTCAAGCCGAAAAAGCTAAACAAGAATTGGTAGACAAAGGAATTGCAGATGACGAGGTAAAAGCCAGACTGCTCGAGAAAGATATAGATCTCGATAACTTGCAACCAGAACAACTGCCTACGCTTGAAGATGAAATAAAAAAGGTAGTAGCAGAGATAGAAGCAGAAAAAAAGGCCGAAGAGAGTGGGGCCGTTTCGGAATCTACCACCGCCGTTGAGAGTGGGATAGATAGCCTAATAGCGAAAAAAGTAAAAAATGAAGTTAGTGATAATGCAGCAGATGTGTTATCGGATGTAGATGACGGAGCAAGTCTAGAAGAGGCATTAGCCAATGATCTTACAGATAGACTTTCCGAAAAGTATCGTGTGAAAACAGATATTTTTGGACATCATATCTTTTTTGATAAGAGCATAGACTTATTCAGGACTACCTCAAGCTCAACTACACCGAACAGTTACGTGTTGGATGTAGGAGATAAGATAGCCATTAATATTTTCGGAGCATCGCAAGCAGATCTTTTGTATGAAATAGAAGATGACGGTTTTATTAGACCATCGGGAATGTATAAAGTATATCTCAAAGGTGTTACCATCGAGAAAGCGAAAGTTCTATTAAGAAATAGATTTAGGCAAGGTTTTACCTTTACAGATGGTCAGTTTAATGTAAACCTGCATACTGCTCGCACCATCAATATAAATATTTTTGGAGAAGTGAACCAGCCAGGATCATACACGATTTCTGCTCTCAATACAGCTATCAACGCAGTAATAGCTGCCGGTGGAATTACCGCTGATGCAGGCATCAGGAATATCAGGATAATCAGCAAGGGAAAAGAAAAAATACTCGATATTTACGATTTTGTTGCCAATCCTAAAGTAATGTATGATTATTATCTACGCGATAATGATATCATCTACATATCGAAATGGAAAAAGTTAGTGCAAGCAAAAGGAAAGGGCTTCAAAACTGCAGGTAGATTTGAGTTACTAGAGGATGAGGGCGTAGACGCTTTACTCGCTTTTTCACAAGGTCTCAACAGCAGAGCTTATAAACAGGTAATACGATATACTACATCAGAAGGAGAGAGACAAGTCTTCAAGAACTATACATTCGATCAGTTACGTGATAGCATCAATAGTTTTAAAGATGGTGATATCCTTACCATTGGAACTTCCGTCGTACCTTACGAAAACTTTATTAAAGTGAACGGTGCAGTGCGTCACCCAGGTAAATATGAGCTTACCAGTAATATGCGTATTTCTGATGCATTGGCACTCTCATTCCTTGAAGAGGAAACTTTTTCTGAATTGGCCTACCTCACTAGAAAAAATACAGATGGTACGTATATGCTCATTCGCTTATACATAGATGATATTTTGGCGAATCCCTCTTCTCCCAAAAATATTGAATTGAAAAAAGAAGATGAAATTAGATTGTATGAAAAATCATCCTTCGTGGATAGGTATAGATTTAGTGTTCAAGGGGCTGTAAGGGCTCCAAATTCGCACTTCTATGATCCAGATGGCAATATAACGGTCTATGACGCAATAATGATGTCAAAAGGCTTACTGGCGAATGCAACCAATTTTGGTTATGTAGTTGGTGCTCCAACAGGGAATGGTTTAGAAACAACATATTCGATTATCAATCTGAAGGAGATAATGGCTAATCCTGATTCTGATGCGAATTTTACGATAAAAGCGCAAGATAAAATAGTGGTTCCAGCTGCAGAACAGTTTCAAGATCAGTTTACAGTAAATATTAGTGGAGCAGTTCGCAATCCGGGTGAGTTTGTATATGACTCAACACTAAGTGTAAGGCAAATGCTAATTATGGCTGGTGGCCTAAAATTTGAGGCAGCTGGGAGTAGAGTAGATGTATTCAGACTGAAACTAAATGAAGAAGAACCGACCAAAACGTTCGAGACAACGTTAATGCTGGACAAAGACTTAAATGCATTTGATTCACGGTCAAATCTTGTTCTGCAGCCGTTTGACCATATTGTAGTGCGTAGTTTGCCAGAGTTTGAACCGATATCATTTGTCACACTTAACGGTGAGGTACGCTATCCAGGTTTGTATGCGATAACTGAAGATAATGAGGCGATCAGCAGTTTGGTAAAAAGAGCAGGGGGACTCACGGCAGAGGCATTTCCCGAGGGTGCGGTATTCCAAAGAAAGCATGATAATATTGGGCGGGTAGTTACGAGAGTAGACAAAGCGATAAACGGCAGTTCTAAATTTGATATTATGCTAAAAGAAGGAGACAGTATAACAATTCCAAAACTGATCGATGTGGTCAAAATAAACAAATTTGGAACCAAGGTAGCGGAGACGTATAGCAAGCAGACGTTGGGGAATAATGATAGTTCTAGGTCTATAAACGTAGTGGCAAAACATAGTAATAGACGAGCCAACTGGTACATCAATACGTATGCAGGTGGTTTTGATGGTAAAGTGGCCAAAAAATCCAACACCTCACTAATCTGTGCCAATGGACAGGTCAAGAAAACAAAAAACCTACTCGTGGTGCGTATCTACCCTAAAGTGTACGCAGGCTCAGAGATAATGATTGCTCCCAATAAGAAGTATCAAGAGAAAATGAGGAGGCTAGAGGCAGGTGAGCTACCTGAGCCACAGAAGGAGAAGATGACACTGGCAGAAAGACTATCTACGCTGCAGGCTTTTGTTGTAATTGCTACAAGTACCGTGACCACTACCATTTCTAGTGTGTTGCTAGTAAGGGAATTGTAAAACGAGTGTGGTTGCCTTATGCATACAGATAACATGAATACCAATGATATAATGGAACAAGACAGTGAGTTGTCTGTTTCTGAACTGATTGCCATCACAAAAGAGTACGTTAATCATCTTTGGAAAAAGAAGGGATTGATTATCCTCTTTACGAGCCTATTAGCTGCATGTTCGATCACCTACGAGCTGCTCAGAAAGCCAGTTTACACAGCAGAATATCAGTTTCTTGTAACGGANNAATGAAGGCGGTGGCGGTGGTGTATCCGCAATATTAGGTCAGTTTGGTGTAGGCGAAGCTGGCCAAGGTGGTAGTGTAAACCAAGGACGTCTTATACTGATAGGGAAGTCATTCCCTATATTATCACAGCTTGTTTTAGAAGATGCTGTTTTCAATGGAGTTTCGGATAAGTTAGCTTCACACATTATTCGTACTCAAAACCTAGACACAAGTTGGATAACTATCATTGATGAAGGACCAAGAATTAATAGCCCAATAGACTCAACTACGTTAACCTACAATAAGGTGATGAAAGCATTGGTGAGATATATGGTGAAGTTTGATGATCCACCCTTCTTTAGATTGTTTACAGAAAAAAAGACTGGAGTACTGAAAATTTCATTTTCCAGTAAATCAGCGGAACTAAGTTGGATATTGACCACCCGTTTATATGATTTGTTGTCTAATCATTATATCGGAAAAACTACCGGAGCTCAAAATCACAATTATGAACTCTTGACGCACAGGAAAGACTCTATTTATGCACTTCTTACAAGTGCAGAACGAGGTCTTGCACAAATAAATGACAGATCAAGAGGGTTTGTATTAGCACAAGATCAAGTCTCTGCTATTGAGAAACAACGGCAGGTACAAATTTATAGCCAAATGTATGCTGAGTTGCTTAGGCGACAGCAAACAGCTGAATTTTTATTGCTAACGAGCACACCGATTTTTCAAGTGCTAGATTATCCATTATTGCCCTTGAGTAATAGCAATAAGTTCAAGGTTATGAATGTTATTATCTTTGGTCTAGTTGGGTTATTGTTGATGTTACTCTTCTTTATTTTGCTTAAATTCTTGCGCGATAACTACGGAATGTATCTTGTTTAGAGGGTATAACATTTTTTGGTTGTTCTTCGCAATGGCAATAAATTTACACAACGGATAACACGGTTTCGTGATAAAGCTCATACATATGTTCATTAATTTTACACTGTATTCTTATGATAAAAAAAATCAGTAAGTTATTAAGAAAGTACTTTGATAAAAAAAATGAGGGTACAGGATTGGCTTATTACACCAATGAAATAAAGCCTTTACTTTAATGTCAGAGAAGCAAGTACAACTCATCAATCTTCCCAAAATACTGGATCCTCGTGGTAATCTTACCTTTCTTCAGTATTCAGATCAGGTCCCGTTTGAAATAAACCGAGTGTTTTGGATTTATGATATACCTGGTGGTAAAGTACGTGGAGGGCATGCATACAAAAAACAGTGTGAACTAATTATAGCAATGTCTGGTAGTTTTGACGTAGTGGTAAACGATGGCAAACAAGAGCAGCGATTCCATTTAAACAGATCTTACACAGGGCTCTATATTCCAGCCAAAGTATGGAGGCACATAGAAAATTTTTCTACCAATTCACTTTCATTGCATTTATCGGATTCTGCATACGATGCGGAAGATTATTTGTGGGATAAAAATAACTTCTTGAAAGAATGAAAAAGGCTAAACCTACAGTATACGACTGCACTACGGTACAATTGCCTCAAGTACATACAGAGGGGGGAAATATTACAGCAGTAAACAATCTTTCTGAAATACCTTTTGAAACCAAAAGGGTGTATTACTTGTACGATGTACCTGGAGGAGAAGCACGCGGAGGCCACGGACACAAAGAACTGCAGCAACTTATTGTGGCAGCCAGTGGAAGTTTTGATTTGATTGTAGATGACGGTAATATAAAACGAACATTTAGCCTTAATAGGCCTAACATGGGTGTATATATGCCTGCTGGTTTATGGCGGGAGCTGGATAATTTCTCAAGTGGATCAATCTGTCTAGTATTGGCGTCTTTAGAATATTCTGAAGAGGATTATATACGAGACTACGAGGAATTTAAAAAGTTTAAACAATGAAACCCAAAATACATTCTTTAGCGGATGTCCAATCTGTTAAAATTGGAGAAGAGACCATCATATGGCAGTTCGCTATTGTCCTTTCTGGTGCAGAAATTGGTGCAAGGTGCAATATTAATTGTCATACATTTATTGAAAACAATGTAATGGTTGGTGATAACGTAACTATAAAAAGTGGAGTTTATTTATGGGATGGCTTGAGGATTGAAGATAATGTATTTATTGGACCTAATGTTACCTTCACTAATGATAAGTACCCTAAATCAAAGCAGTATCCAGAGGATTTTCAGACAACAGTATTACAAAAAGGAGCATCTATAGGAGCAAATTCTACGATACTCGGAGGTGTTACTATTGGCGAAAATTCATTAATAGGTGCTGGTAGTGTTGTTACAAAATCAGTGCCGTCCAATGAACTTTGGATTGGTAATCCCGCAAAGTTTATAAAACGGTTAAAATGAAAATTCCTTTTTTAAATCTAAAACAAGTGAATGAGCCGTTCGAAAAAGATTTCGAACAAGCCTATCACGATTTTATAGAAAGTGGATGGTATATCTTAGGCGAAAAAGTTTCGGCATTTGAGAATGAGTATGCTCATTTCAATAAAGTGCAGCATACTATTGGCGTAGCCAACGGTCTAGATGCGTTAGTGTTGAGTTTGAAAGCTTTGGGCGTAGGAGCAGGAGATGAAGTCATTGTGCCAAGCAATACCTACATAGCCAGTTGGTTAGCTGTATCGTATGTAGGTGCAATTCCAATTCCCGTAGAACCACGCATAACTACCTATAATATCAATCCAGATTTAATAGAAGCTGCCATTACTTCCAAAACAAAAGCCATAATGCCTGTGCATCTCTATGGCCAAATTTGTGAAATGGAAGTCATTATGGCTATTGCAGAAAAATACAATCTGTTTGTGATAGAAGATAATGCCCAATCGCAAGGAGCTACTTACGATGGTAAAGTATCGGGATCTTGGGGGCATTGCAATGGCACCAGTTTCTATCCAGGCAAAAATTTAGGGGCATTGGGAGATGGAGGAGCGGTCACCACCAATGATGCTGAGATGGCTAGAAAAGTGAGTATAGTTAGAAATTACGGCTCTCAAAAAAAGTATTACAATGAAGTCATCGGAATGAATTCTAGATTGGATGAGTTGCAAGCTGCTTTCTTATCCATAAAACTAAAAAAACTAGCCTCAGATAACGCAAAAAGGAACGCAGTAGCGGATTTGTACAATGAGCAATTACAAGGTTTAGGTGATTTTCAGTTGCCTGAACTGGCAAGGGGAGCCACATCAGTTTACCATTTGTATGTTATCAGAACAAGTAAAAGAGACGAGCTTCAGAAGTATTTAAGCGAAAAAGGAATAGGTACGATGATTCACTATCCTGTTCCCCCGCACTTGCAAGCAGCCTATAAAGACTTGGGTTATAAAAAAGGGGATTTTCCAATTGCCGAAGAGATTGCGGAGACATGTTTGAGTTTGCCTATTTCTAGTTATGTTTCATCAGAAGAGATCATTTATATATCTAAAACAATAAAATCATTTTTTCAATAGAGCATTAATGTTAAGTGTAGTTAAAAGTATTATTCCTCTAAGATTACAAAAGTTAGATTTTCAACTAAAGACAAAGTTTGATACCTCTAATTTGAATTTGTGGCGAATACGAAAAAGACAGGAGAACTACTTGGAATATGTAAAATCCAAAGATAAAATAAACGTAGTTTTTTTGGTAATTCACGATTCTGTTTGGAAATATGAAATGGTTTATAAGCTATTTAAAGATGATAAACGGTTTAATGTTAAAGTTGCCATAATTCCCTTGGTAAGATTTGGAATTGCTCAGTTTGAAACATATACTCAGAGCTTAGATTATTTTGCAAGTAATGGCTATGAAGTTATTGAAACGTTTGATGGCAATACAAAGACTTGGATTGATGTAGAAACTGTTTTTGACCCAGATATTGTTTTTTTTACAAATCCGCATAAACTTACATTTGATAAATATTATATCGATGCGTTTAAGTATAAGCTTACCTGTTATGTGCCTTATGCATTTGTAGTTATTCACAGCATAGAGATGCATTATAATCAAGCAATATTTTTTAAATTGTGGAAATATTTCTTAGAGACACCATCTCACCTAGACTACGCTAAAAAGTATATGCCTGGTCAAACTAAACATTTAATGGTAACAGGTTATCCAAGTCTAGATAGAATATTCCAAGACGATTATAAACCAAAACAGGTGTGGAAAGAGTTAAAAGAAGAAACATTCAAAATTATTTGGGCACCGCATCATACTATTAGCGGGCAGGGTTCAGGTTTAGATTATTCCAGCTTTATGGCGTATTCAGAGTATTTCATTCAATTGCTTCAAGCCAGAAGTGATTTACAAATTGTATTTAAGCCTCATCCACTTCTCAAAGAGAAGTTGTACAAAGATAAAAGTTGGGGACAAGAAAAGACAGATAGCTACTATCAAAAGTGGGATATGTTAGAAAATGGACAATTGGAAGTAGGACCTTATATTGATTTATTTTACGAATCTGATGCTATGATTATGGATTCAGCGTCGTTTTTAGCCGAGTATCAATACTTTAATAAACCCATGTTGTTTACCACGATAGATGATGACGTGATTGGACGATTCAATTCTTTCGGACAGACTATTTTTGATATTGTATACAAAGGAAAAGATACTTCTGATATACGAAACTTCATCGATGATGTAGTTGTAAAAGGAAAGGATACTCTCAGGGGTGATCGCATGGCATTTTTCGACAAGTATATCCGACAAGATAGCAGTAAGACCGCAAGTGAAAAAATATACGAAGAACTAGTTAAGGTACTATGTTAAATAAAGGATCAACAGAGGATAGACTATCGGGAACTAAGGCTGAGACTTTAGCTGCGTTGGAATCCCAAGGCTACGAAGTCCCACCTACTTATTTTTTTAGTGTAAGTGAGTGGCTGGCAAATAGTGAAAAAGAGATTGCTACCATATTAAAAAAATACGGAGGTCAAAGTCTTGCAATAAGAAGCAGTACAAGAGCAGAAGACACAGCAGACTCATCAATGGCTGGGGCATTTGAAAGTTTACTAAATGTAGACTGTGATTCTGAGAGAGTCAAAACTGCGGTAAATGAAGTTATCGCATCGTTTGATGATGATAGTACAAATCAAGTCTTGGTACAACCCATGGTTCGCAATGTGGCGATGAGTGGAGTCCTTATGACTCAAGTGCTGGATGATGGCTCACCATATTATGTAATTAATTACGATGATCGTTCGGGACTTACGGATACCGTTACCAGTGGAAACAGTATCAACAAGACAGTGTATGTATACAATGGTGTGGATGAGAAAGATTTTGATTCGCCATTTTTGCTAACTCTCCTGAGGTTAACAAAAAGACTGCAAGTCACATTCCCAAACATTCCATTGGATGTAGAGTTTGCCATAGACCGCGACGTTCAAACGCACTTACTACAGGTTAGAAAAATAACCACGATTAATAATTGGAAAGAGGAAGTCATTGCGAATGTATCTTCTCGTATGACCCAGCTAAAAGAATACGTTCAAGATTTGATGGGTGAGCGGCCATACATCTATGGTAAGACTACACTCTTAGGCTTTATGCCAGATTGGAATCCTGCTGAGATGATTGGCGTAGTACCTAGACCAATGGCACTTTCTTTGTATCGCAAGTTGATTACGCAAAGCACATGGCGTATCGCTAGAGAAGATATGGGATACCGTAAAATGCCCAATGTGGAACTGATGGTATCGTTGTTTGGAAGAGTATACATAGACGTAAGAAATAGTATCAATTCCTTTATTCCGAGTGGGTTGAGTCCTGAGATTTCTATCAAAATAGTAAATGCCTATTTGCAACGATTGGATGAAAATCCGCACTTACATGATAAGATAGAGTTTGAAGTAGTACATACTGCTTTCGATTTTGACTTTGATACGACTTTTTCTGAACGATATGGAGATAAACTATCCAAGGGTGAAATTTCGGAGTATAGGTCGCTTTTAATTGATCTTACCCAACAGGCGATGCGATTGGATGAGGGTGGTTCTCTTAAGTCAGCATTGAAGGATATAGAACATTTGAGGTCTAAACAAGATGCCAAGTTTAACTTTAGCAATAAGACCTCATTCAGACTTGCAGATAAGATAAATACACTCATTGATGAATGCATCAATTACGGAACCCGTCCTTTCTCTATCTTAGCGAGACACGGGTTTATAGCTGAGGGACTTCTCAGGTCTGCATCAAACAAAGGGGTTATTAGTTCGGATAGGCTGCAACAGTTCAGAAGAGGAATAAGAACAGTAGCCAGTGATATGAGTGAAGATTTTTTCAAAGCAACAAATCAAGAAACTCTACAAACGGACTACATTCAAAAGTACGGACATCTGAGACCAAGTAGTTACGATATTCTATCGCCTAATTATGCCAATAGATCTAACCTTTTCGATGGAGCACCCAAAGAAAGCACGCATTCAGTAGAAGCGTTTCTTTGGACTGAAACCGAGAAGAATGAACTCAATAGGCTATTGACTACACTTAAAATAGATATTTCTGCAGAAGATTTATTCTTGTACTGTGAAGAGGCTATTGTAGGCAGGGAATATGCCAAATTTGTATTCACCAAGCATTTGAGTGAAATACTTGAACTGGCAGCAGAATGGGGCGAGTTTCATGATTTTGGACGCGATGAAATGTCTATGCTGACGATCGATGATATTCTGCACCAACTCTCATCACCACTGACTCATACTACCAAAGATTTTTACGACCATAAAATTGAGAATTCAAAACATAACTTTGATGTCGCTTCGTCCTTTAAGTTAAGCTATCTCATCAGATCGGTAAGAGATGTACACATCGTTCCGATGCAACGAAGTGCTGCCAACTATATTGGTGATAAAAGAATAGAAGCAGATGTGGTACATCTAACTCCATATACTAAAGGTACGGTAGTACTGGAAAATAAAATCGTATGTATTGAAGGTGCGGACCCTGGTTATGATTGGATATTTACCCGAAATATTGCGGGATTGATTACAAAATATGGGGGTACCAACTCTCACATGGCTATACGAAGTGCAGAGTACGGAATTGCTGCGGCTATTGGCTGTGGAGATCAACCTTTCAAAAGAATTGTGAAAGCAGGTAGTTGCCTTTTGGATTGCCAAGGCAAACGATTAGAGCCAATAGAATTATAAGGAAGATGAGTCTGAGAATTGGCATATCCATGCGTGAGACACGGGCTCAAGCCTATGTAGAGGATAGAGATACCTTAGCTAGAGATTGGGCCGTCTATATGACTAAAAGCTTCTCTGATTCCATGTGGATGTATATTCCAAACATAGAAGAAGATGCTGTTTCCTATTTTCAGAAGTGGGATCTTAATGTTCTTTTTTTAACAGGTGGAGATGATATCGGTATGTATCCATGTAGGGATAAGACCGAGCTCTTGCTTTTAAAACACGCCATTGATAATCAGATTCCTGTGATTGCAGTATGTCGGGGTATGCAACTAGTAAATACGTATTTCGGAGGCCATAATAATACTGGAGATAGTGCTTTTGCTGGTAGACATAGAGCTAAATTACATCAGATAAAAGTTCATGGTACTATGCGTATGGTAAACTCCTATCATAATAATTATATAGATGAAAATAGTCTATCAAGAGAGTTTGAAGTGATAGCCAGAGATAAAAACGATAGTAGTATAGAAGGATTTAAAGGGAAAGGAATACTAGCGATGATGTGGCACCCTGAAAGAAAAGGAAACGATGATGAATGGAATACCAGTTTAATTAAAAAATTTATAAAAGATACAATATGAGAGCACTAATACTAGCAGCAGGTAGAGGGTCCAGAATGGGTGAGAATACCGCGAGAAAGCCCAAATGCTTAAATGAAATAATGGGTCGTCCTCTTTTGCACTGGCAGCTGGACGCTTTGAAAACGGGAGGGATACGTGATATTACGGTAGTACGTGGATACCGATTTGAAATGTTGCAAGGTGATTTTAGTACGGTAAACAATGATAGGTGGTCTGAGACCAATATGGTTGGCTCACTTTTTTGTGCTCCATCCAGTGATGATGATACATTAATTTCGTATTCGGATATAGCCTATAGAAATGAGCATATCAAGCAATTGATGGAAGCCAACGGAGATATTATCATTACAGCAGATAAGGCATGGCATACGTTGTGGAGCGTACGATTTGAAGACCCACTGGACGATGCAGAGACTTTTAAAACGGATAAGGATAATAATCTAATCGCAATAGGCAACAAGACGGATGATCTCGCTGATATAGAAGCTCAATACATGGGACTGATCAAGTTATCCCAAAAAGGTTGGGACAATTTAAAAGGAGTGTATGATACCTTTTCTGCTGAGAAACAGGATAAAATGGATATGACGTCTATGCTCAATGAAATGCTAGTTAGAGGGCATAAAATCCATGTGGAGTACATTGATGGTGGATGGTGTGAAGCAGATAGTTACGAAGACATACTAGCCTATGAAGCGGAAATAGAGAAAAACCCCAATTGGAGTCATGACTGGAGAAAGTAGTCTTTACATTTACACGGATTCTAACGCTCCTAAAAAGAAAATTAATTACTCCTATTCCAAATATGGAGGAGAAGTCTTCTTGTTGGACTATGTAAATAGTAGAAACAAGGTTATTCAGGAGGTGGATTCCGCAGAATTTGTTTTATCCGAAGCACAGTATAATTCATCTATCGTATTTCAGTCATGGATAGAAGAAGGGGCAGATATTACAAGCCTAGATCTTTTAATCAAACGATTTGAAGTGACACGGAAGGTCTATTCAGCATACAATAATGAATTTCGCCCGATAGATAAGAACACAAGCTTTGTTGATTTTGAATGCTATGTGTTCTTAGCGTACCTGTTGATTACAGCGTATAAACGAAGTCCTAGATTGCAGTATGTGAATGCGTTGCTAAAACTAGATGATATTGTACTCAGTAATTGGAGAAAGCTAGATGAGAATGAAAAGAAATCATTTGCGTACTGTTTAAGGGAGGAGATGGAGATCATAGAAGCCTTAAGAGCATCACTCAGATGAAAAGGAAATTGAAAATACTATTGCTAGCTGGGAATACTTCTCGAGCCAAATCATATGCTCAAATCTTAGCTAAAAATACCAGTCAGAACGAAGTACAAGGCTTGTTTTTTGGACATGCAGAGAAGGAGTATGCGGTGCCCACATTGGATGAGCATACGTTAGACTTTCTTGAAAAGAATGGTCTATTTGTTCCTGATTTGTCTGAATCGTTGGATCATACTTTTCAAAAAAGGGAATGGTCATTTACGCACATACACACAGCAGATGCCAATGGAGAAGAAGTGTTGAGCATGATTGCTTCTACCCAGTGCGATATCGTTGTTTTTGCAGGATATGGAGGACAAATATTAAAAGAACCTCATTTTTATTTGGGTAAGAAGTACTTGCATATGCACCCTGGCGAATTACCAATAGAACGTGGTAGTACTACTATTTACTATAGCATACTTAACAAAAGGCAATGCAGCGTTACTGCATTTTATATGACTGAGAAAATAGATGCAGGCGAAGATGTTTTATGTCAGACTTATCCTCTTCCGAAAAGAGGAGTAAATATAGATGCTTGGTTCGACAATATAATACGAGCGGATTGTTTAGAAAGAACAATTGAAATAATTGGTAATCAAAATGATGTTTTGCAAAAAACAAATGCTAGATCAGAGGAGTATTATGTAATACATCCCGTTTTAAAGCATGTTGCTTTGCTGTCACTCAAATAATAACTTTAAACTATCTTTCTTCAATTTTGACTTCATTAAAAGATTCTGCAACTAAAGGTGTGATTTGGAGTGCTATCGAAAAATTTTCTGTACAAGGTGTACAGTTTGTTATTAGCATAGCTTTAGCAAGACTGTTAATGCCTAGCGATTTTGGTGTTATTGGCATGATAAGTATTTTTATAGCTATTTCTACCACATTTGTAAATAGTGGTATGTCTTCAGGCCTTATTCAAAGACAAAATCGAACAGAACTCGATTATTCTACAGTTTTTGTCTTTAATGCGGTAGTAAGTGTTCTTTTCTATGCATTACTCTACCTTACAGCTCCCTATATTGCTACATTTTATAAAACACCTTTACTAACTCCGATAATGCGAGTGATAGGTCTCAACATTGTTATTTCTGCATTTGCGGTCGTGCAACGTAGTCGACTTACTATTGATTTAGATTTTAAAACACTAGCAAAGGTCAATGTAAGTTCGGTTCTCGTTAGTGGAGGAATAGCTATATATTGTGCTTACACTGGCTTTGGCGTATGGTCATTGGTATATAAACAATTAGCTGCGGCATTAATTTCTGTTGCTTTATTGTGGTACTATAGTCGTTGGAAACCGTCACTTTCCTTTAGCAAAGAATCATTTAACAATCTGTTTGGATTTGGATCTAAGTTGCTTATAGCGGGCATTTATGCACAAGTATTTCAGAATATATATAATTTAGCTATTGGTAAGTATTATTCTTCTAAAGAATTAGGTCATTACACGCAGGCTAAATCTATCTCTGAAGTTGTCGCCGGCACTGTATCAAGTATTTTATCTCAGGTTACATTCCCGCTATTATCTGAGTTACAAGGCGATAAAAAGAGGATGATTAGTATCTTCACAAGAATCATAAGAATGAGTTCCTTTGTTATTTTTCCCGCCATGACGTGCTTGGCAGTGCTGGCTGATCCATTTGTCAACTTTTTTCTAGGTGCGAAATGGAGCGATACCATACCTTTACTACAGTTGATGTGTTTTGCTCGTATTTTTTATCCGTTAAGTGTACTTAATCTAAGCCTGCTAAATTCAAATGGCCGTTCAGATCTTTTTCTTAAAGTAGATTTGTCTAAGGCTCCTTTCATAATACTTGGCCTATGGATAACAATCCCTTTAGGTGTTGAGGCAATGGTAATTGCAAATCTTATTATAGCTGCAATAAGTTATTTAATTAATGCATATATGCCTGGCAAGTTATTTGGCTACGGTATTGTTTCTCAGCTAAAAGAAGTATGGCTTACATTGGTCTTGTCTGCTACCATGGGGCTTGTAGTTGTATTTATATTAAGTTTTTTTAATTCAGACCTTTTAAAACTTTTGGTTGGTGTATTTGCCAGTGCTCTATCGTATCTAGGCTTAAGTTACTTGTTTAAAGTAAGGGAGTTAGATATATTTTTTAATATGGCTAGAGATTTATTACGGAATAGATAAAGTACATGTTTTTACTACATATTTATGATTTTGCTTTGCAGTATTTTGGTGCTACAAGTTTTGGATTTTATTTTTTGGTAAGCTCTTTATAGTATGTATTGTTCTAGATCTAAATATCTATTTAGTTTTGATCAATCATTTTTAAGAATATTTGGGTTGCAGATTGCCTTAGGAATTGTATGTTTTGCGATATCCAAATTCGTTGCAACTCCTGGGAATTATGTTGTGGCTTTGCCATTTATAGGATTGTCCATTTGGTATTCATTTATAGAACTGGATAAGCGATTGGATTTGAAGGGTTTAATAATAAATTTTAAAAACAAAAAGGGTACTAAATAAAATGCCGAATCAAAAAGAAGTGTTGCAACCATTAGTCTCAATAATTGTAATCACCTATAATTCAGCTAAATATGTGATCGAAACACTCGAAAGTGCTAAAGAACAAACGTACCAGAATATAGAATTGATTGTAACGGATGATTGCTCTACGGATGAAACGGTATCCATATGCGAAACTTGGATTAGAAGAAATAGAACTCGTTTTGTAAACACGGAGCTAATTACGGTTAACGAAAATACTGGGATACCTTCAAATTGTAATAGAGGAATAGCAAGAGCAAAAGGTGAATGGGTTAAGCTGATTGCTGGGGATGATTGTTTAAAAAAAGATGCGATTGTAATCTATATGGATTACATTAATTTGAATCCACTGACAAAATTTTTACACGCAAAAATGGATATATTTATGGAATCTTTTTCTGTGAGTAACAAAATGCCTTATTTTGACTATGATGATTTTTCATTCAACAAAGAAACTATTTCTCCAAAAGAGCAATTCCAAATTCTTTTGAGAATAAATCCACTAAATGCACCGACATCCTTTATAAAAAGCGAGTTGTTCGTAAGGTTTGGAGTTTTTAACGAAGGGTATCGACTTTGGGAAGACAGACCAATGTGGTTGAAACTTACAGAAAATGGAATCAAGCTTAATTATATTGATTTTGTTACCGTGAGATATAGGCGATCGTCAGACTCTGTACAAGTCAAAAAAAACAACTCTAAAATTTTTGCAGAGTTTGAAATTTTAAAGGAAGGTTATATGATGGATTATAATAGCTATTTAGGTTCCATGGAGCGAATAATTAAGACTATTGAATACAATCGAAAAAAGATTTTAGATAAAGTTGGCCTCAATAAAATTGCTATTCTTCCTAGGATTATCAATGTTGTTACGGGATATTTTTTTATTAGATATATAAATCGTTTAAATGAGAAATACTATTTCATTAATATCGAGAATAATTTAATTGACAAAAAGTGATTTCATGCAATTGATTTATAGTGTAATAAGGAGAATCGGAAGTTCTCTGACATCAAGATTTAGTAAGTCTTACAGATGCTACGGGAAGCCATTTTTATCCCGGATATTTTTTAACTGATTAAAAGTTTAAACAACTTCGTTGAGATGATGCGAAGAAACAAGCTTTTTTTTAGGTGTAGTTTTACCTTCGACAAACTAAAAAATATGGTACAACATATGTTTCAGCTTAGAGTATTTTAGTCTAAAAAATGGTGAACAAAAAAAGTCTTAATATATCTGTAATAATGCCTGCATACAACGTAAGCAAATACATAGAAACGGCTATAGATTCATGTGTATATATGCCACAGGTAAGAGAGATAATAGTGGTAGAGGATGGCTCCCCAGATCAAACCTGGGAGATGTGCCAAAAGCTGGATGCTAAGTTTGATAAAATAAAACTATACAGACATGAAAATGGGAAGAACAAAGGAGCTGCTGAAACGCGAAATGTAGCTATAAAGCAAGCTACTCAAGAGTACATAGCATTTTTAGATGCTGACGATTGGTTTTTGCCGCATAGATTTGACGTAGATGCAGAGATATTCGAAAATTTTGAAGTGGATGGAGTGTATAGTGCAATATTAGCCTCTTACGATATAAAGAGACCTTTAAACAAACAAGCAGATGATTTGACAACAGTAGGATACGAAAGTGCATCGGTAAATCTGTTTTCTGCCTTGCTAGGTGTAGACAAACGAGGGTTTAGTCATTTTAGTCTTGATGGATTGACTGTAAAGCGAGAAGCTTTGATAAGATGTAATATTTCTTTTAATACCTTGTTGAGACTTCATCAAGATTCACACTTTTGTTTACAAATGGCTTATCACCTCAAATTAGTGCCCGGTAGTATAGTAGAGCCAGTATCTCGGTATAGAGTGCATGCAGAAAATAGGATAACAGCCAATAGTGCTCTCTCGCCAGCGTTTATGAAAAATAAACAGTTATTTTGGAGCGAATTAAGAAAGTGGACTAAAGACAAGAAACTAAAATCAAAAGAACGAATGATGATCTACTTAAATTACAAACTATACAGTTTAGAATCCTCAACTTCTCGCAGGGGCATAGTATACCGACTCTTAATAGAACTCCATAGGACTATTGCTACTCGTGATTATCGTAAGATGTTAAACTTCTTAGTGAACCAATTGAGATAGAAACATGAATCTGTCTGTTATTATTCCCGTGTATAATTGTGCTGCTTATCTCAGGGGCAATTTTAAATCCCTGAGCCCTTTATACGCTTCAAATATAGATTTTGAGATAATCTATGTGAACGACGGTTCTACGGATAACAGCCTCGCTACATTAAATAATATAGCCGACAACAATGAGTGTGTTAAAGTCATTAATCAAGAAAACCAAGGCTCTTCAGGAGCTCGAAATACGGCCATCGAAATTGCTCAAGGAGAGTACATTCAGTTTTTGGATGCAGATGA
>ENA-UZXB01000651-UZXB01000651.1-metagenome-genome-assembly--contig:-Day-2-1m-contig-651_pt4 | contig 106271 bp, 109 predicted proteins | sample MGYA00260339_ERZ794899 | MGnify/ENA metagenome assembly ERZ794899 | reverse complement strand
GACTCATGGGCTATTTACGATACAACAACAAGCACCTATTTGCTTGGAAAAACAGTTAATGGTTATATATGTCCTTTCAATGGAATTGATTTACCACCTTTATCTCAAAAGCAAAATTATCAAGAAGAAACAATGAGTTATACTGCTTTTAGGCTGCTAACACATCGATTTTCAAATTCTCCAGGTTCTTCTACTTCCATTCCAAGGTTTAATGCCTTATTTCGTAGTCTTGGATATGATGAATCATATACATCAACTGATTACCAAAATGGAAACCCCGCTGCTTTAGGAAATTACTTGGCTCAGCATATTATTGATTTCGGATTACAAGACGGATCCAATGAGCAAAATGATTATGCAAATAGGTTTTATGCACCAATAAACAATCCTCTTGTAGCAACTACTGAAGGTAACAATACCTTAGATTTTCCAAATAGATGGCAACCCTTAGCTTTAGATTCTTTTGTAGATCAAAGTGGTAATCCAATTTTAGGATCTACTCCGGAGTTTTTAAGTCCGGAATGGGGCAGTGTTAGTCCATTTGCTTTAAGAGACAGTAATCTAATTGTCTATCTTCGTAACGATAATGACTATTTCGTATATCACGATCCAGGAGTTCCTCCGTATTTAGATACAAATTCAACTGGTGGAATGTCAGAAGAGTATAAATGGAATTTTTCATTGGTTTCAAAGTGGTCATCTCATCTAGATCCTGCCGATACCACCATGTGGGATATTTCTCCTGCTTCCATCGGAAACATTCAGAATTACCCCACCACAATTGCGGGCTTAAGAAGTTTTTACAAAGAAAAAAGTGGTGGAGATTATGGAACAGGTTGGTCTGTAAATCCGGTTACTAATAATCCATATCAACCACAATTGGTTCCAAGAGCAGATTATACTCGTGTTTTAGCGGAGTTTTGGGCAGATGGTCCCGATTCTGAAACACCACCAGGTCATTGGTTTACGCTATTAAATTATGTAAATAATGATACTTTATTAGTTAAAAAGTTTAAAGGTTTTGGCCCTATACTTCCTGATTTGGAATGGGATGTAAAGTCATATTTTAGTTTAGCTGGAGCCATGCACGATGCTGCTATAACAGCTTGGGGATGTAAAGGCTGGTATGATTATATAAGGCCCATTTCAGCAATTCGATTTATGGCTGAAAAGGGACAAAGTTCTGATCCTAATTTACCATCCTATCATCCTGCGGGAATTTTGCTAGACAGCGGATTTATTGAATTGGTTTTACCCGGTGATAGCCTTGCAGGCTCAAATAATGAACATGTAAATAAGATTAAATTAAAGGCTTGGAAAGGACCGGATTATATCGATGATCCGATAACTGATTCAGCAGGAGTGGGATGGATTTTAGCCGGCAATTGGTGGCCATACCAAAGACCAACTTTTATTACTCCTCCCTTTGCAGGTTATGTATCAGGTCATTCCACATATTCTAGAGCTGCCGCAGAAATTTTAAGCTTGTTTACAGGAGATCCCTTTTTCCCAGGAGGAATGGGTGAATTTTATGCCCCAAAGAATAGTTTCTTGGTTTTCGAAAAAGGCCCTAGTAGGGATTTAACTTTACAATGGGCAACATATAGAGATGCATCTGATCAATGCAGTTTGTCTAGAATTTGGGGAGGAATACATCCACCAGCTGATGATGTGCCCGGTAGGTTAATGGGAATTAAAATTGGAGTCGATGCCTTTAATGAGTCAGAGGCATATTTTAATAATCAAAGAACTTCTATTGATGAGCAACAGGCATTTAATTCAAGGTTCGAAGTTTATCCAAACCCTATTCTAGGAAATAAAGTATTCATAAGATCCGATAAACTTCTTATTGGTGAACAGGTTAACCTTCAATTATTTAGCTTATTAGGTAAGCAAATTTCGAATGAAGTTGTAAAGGTAATTGAGAATAACCAAGAACTATCTCTTACAACAAATGATTTAGAGCCAGGAGTTTATGTGATTGCAATTTCATCAGAGAATTGGAAGAGAACTTATAAAGTGGTAAAAAATTAAGACCTAAGATAAACAGTTCTACTATTTAGGTAAATAGAGGTTAATTATTCTTCTTATTAAAGTAAAGTCTCTCTTTTGAGGAAAAAATAGATTTAGTTTAACTCTAGGGTGCGTTATCATTTGCAATACTAAGTATAGTAACATTCCGCTAAAAGCTATACTGGAGCTAAGTGCAGCTCCAATTGCGCCATATTGAGGAATTAAAAGGTAAGCAGAAAATAAGGTTAGAACCAAACCTATTAGTGATGAAGTACTATTCTTTTTTTGTCTCCCTGTTCCTGAAAAATAATGACTAAGAATTACTTCGGCAGATAAGGCTATAATTCCTAAACTCATTGCCATAATTGTAAGTTTTACTTGAGAAAAACTATCTCCTAAAATCCACACTAAAAAAGAGCTTGGCAAAATCAATAGGATTAAAGTTCCTAAGCCTGTTAATAGCATTGATAACTTCATGAATAAAATTGAAATTCTTTGTGCATAAGCCTCATTTTTTCTAGCACTTATTCTTGCATATTGAACGGTAGAAATACTTTTACCTGGAATAAGTAATGCTTCAGATATTTGAACCCCGGCTGTATAAATCCCAAGACTTGCTCTACCAGAATAGAGATCTAAAATGAAATAACTAATTCTGTAATTCAATAACTGAAAAATATTAGCGGTTTGCACGTAAAAGCCATACTTAATTGCATCAGTAAATACCGTTATAAACTTTTTCAGACTTACATCTTTTACGAATTGGATTATGTTTAAGCTGCTTAATACTAAAACAGTTCCGTAAGCTAAATAGAGTGCATTCACAAAAGCTTCTACTTCTTTAACACCTTTTATAAAAAAGAACGAACATACAAATGCTAAGGTTAATAAGGATTGTAAGAAAGAGTAAAGATTGTATTGTTTTATTTTTTCTTTTCCCAACAAAACATTCAAATGAATTGCGATTCCTGATTGCATAAATGAAAGCAGGTATATGTCATTAGCGAATTCTCGTGGAAAAATTGTAACAACTTGGTTAAACCCAAATGCAATTCCAACACTTAAAAGCGACCAAATGTAGCTGATCCAAAAAAGGTTACCTGTGCTATACCGACTTGCAAAGTAGATTATACTTGTATTTACAAGATTGCTAAACAACAGAACTATGGTAATACTTAAAACAATTAAACCAATTGTACCTAAACCTGCTGCCCCTAAATAATTGGAGTAAATAAGTAGTAAAACAAAGCTAATAAGCGAAGTTCCTAATCTACTACCAACGGTATTTACAATATTCTTTATCAAGCTTTAAAAATTCTTTTTGACTTTCTTTTTAGTTGGCTCCAAAAAGACGGAGCAATAAATGCTAAACGCTTACCGTCAATTAATATTTGATTCCCTTTATAAGTAAAAGTATGCAAGGCATGCTTGTACTTTGAATTTGAATCTGGGAATATTTCATCAATCTTAATTTCCTCAAAATGATTTTCATTTAAAACCAAAATTTTATTCAAAACGATTGATGCTCCATAAGTTTTAGCAGAGTTTTGAGAAGGACGAATTAAGCTTCTTTCTTCATTAAAATAAGGCATTCCTCCTGGTCTAGTAGAACAAATATCAATTTTAACAGGGTTAAGAGGGTGCGCTTGATATGGGCCACTTATATTATCTGAAAAGTAAATGTGTAGTGCCTCATTAGACTGCTCTTGTGGTGTTACAAATAGCCACCATCTTCCTTCATGTTCGATTAAGGTTGGGTCAATCCAATTCCCTTCTAAGAGTGTAACAGTATTTATTATTTCACCCTTTTCAAGTTTGTATAAGTTCAGTTTATTCGATTGGAAATTTTCAGGAAGCAGGAATTTTTGGTTTTTTGATTCAAGGTAAAACGGGTAAGAGTAGTGTGTATTGTCTTGTCTAAATATACTCTCATTTGCCCATTGTTTGTTTTCGTATTTTATACAATTGATATCGCCCCTCAAGGTTCTATAATCATAGTTTTCAAAATAAACCTTCTCATCTTCTCCCCAAAAAGGATCAGCCTTATAAACGCCAGATTTGTTTTCAGCCGCCCAAACAATGTCTTTTACTTCTTTTCTACCTCTACTTTCTTCAATGGAATTAGCTACTCCTATATTCCATATTTCTCCTTGAAACAGCTGTATGTAATGAAAAAGGATTTTCCCTTTTAATAGCTTAAAGTAGAATTGAAACACTTTCCAATTTGAAGGAGTCTTATAAATTGGGCCTTTCTTTAAAATTGGTCGTGAATTTAATTCACCATTATTTAATCTTATAGAATTACAAACCCAATTTGGAAAATCGATCCCGTAATTAAATAAACGGTTAGTGTGCTCTATATATGAATGTTTCCAAATAGCAATATTTCCTTCTCGTAATACTCTGCCTGCATCTAGTTTTTCGTTTAATTGCTGTAAAATAATACCATTGGTATTATTGCCTTTCAGGAATTCCCAAAAGGAGGGAGGTCCTCCTCTAAATTCTTCGGGCTTGCCGTGATGAAATGACCAAATACCGTATTTTGGTAAGTTTAAAATCTCTCCTTTTAAAATTCCAAATCCAAAACGCAAGATAAAATCTAGTTTTAAATCATTTAGTTTTTCTAAATCATCCTTTATAATTAGCAGAGCAATTCCTTGCTTTTTAGGTTCTAGCTTAATCCTTTCGAATTTCTTAAACTCAGCTTCAATTGAATTAGATTGGAATAAATAAGATTTACGTAATTGCCTTTCTAAATATCTGAATCCTAAGGATAGCTTACTTGCTCTATAGCTGCTTTGATTAGCATTTTCGATAAAAACTACCAATTCATTGCTGGGATTCTCTAAAAGGCGTTCAATTGTTTTAAGTTGCCAATTTTTTAAAATTGGAGAATCAATCATAACTGCGAAGCGAATAACCTGATTGCTAATCATGAGCTCAAGGCTTTTTGATAAAATTGGTGAAATTGCGCTGCAATTTCTATTTCTCCAAATTTCTTAACTCCAAACATGCGAATAAAGTTTCTGTCGTATGTCTGGTAATTATTTAGCATATTTTTCAATGCTTCAACAAACTCAGTCTGACTTCCAGTTTTTACCATTATTCCCAATTCAGCTTGCATTAGTTCTGCAATACCGGCTATATCAGGAACTATGATAGGAATTCCTGCGGCATGAGCTTCAGGTATTACACAAGGTTGATTTTCATAGTCGGAAAACAAGATTAAAAAGTCAGAATTTCCCATTGCCTTGCCTATTCCTTCTCGGTTCAATGTTCCTTTAAAACTTATCTGCTCAATTAAGTCAAGTTTTTTAACTAACTCTTTAGCAGGAGCTTCATCAACTCCCTCACCATAAATACTTAAGTGAAACGCCTTGCCTATTTTTTTTAGTTCTTTAATTCCTTTAATAATGTCAAAAATCTTTTTTGGATTTTGTAAGATGTTCCCAACAAAAATTATTTCCGGCACCTTATTATCCTTGGTTTGTGGTTTAAAAAGTTCTGTATTTACTACATTCGGAATTACTACATAATCATTTATTAAGTTATGCCTTTGCATTGCATCTTTTAGGAAGACAGAAACTGTATGAACCCCGTTTGATTTTCGGACTACAAATTTGGTGAAAAGCTTTTTAAGAAACCCTTTGTATTTTCCATTTTCCTTTAAATATCCTGACCAATGCTCTGTTATTACAAAAGGAATTTGAAGCTTCTTTTGTAAATATAATGCTAAAAGTGCCGGACGACTTAAAACATGAATATGGATCAAATCTGGCTTTTCGCCATTTTTATACAACTCTTTATATCCAATTTTTTGTGCTTCAAAATATCTAAAAAAAGAGACAACCTTATTTATAAACTTAAAATTAGATTTTGGTTTTGGAAAGAAGATTCGTACCTCTTCAATGCCTCTGTTTTGCTGTTTAAGTATTCTAAACGCTTTATTGTCTGTTTCTTCTGAATGAACAAAAAGCACCTTAATATTAGCCTTTTTTTGAATCGCATGTGCATGGTTTTCAATGAAATTACCATCATATGAATCATATTCATTCGGATACCATTTTGGTAGAAATAAAACCTGCATCATATTGGATTAATTCTAGACTCAAATTAAAGAATTAAATTCTTAGGCTATCTTATTATTCATTAAGGCTTTTAACTTGTAGAAAACAGCTAATAGTATAACTGCAAGCATTATTTTAACAAAAGCACCTAACAAGTATGGTTTAACCCCTTTTATAAATGCGTCTGAAGGATCTAGAAATCTAAATAAACCTAAATAACCACAGATTAAAATTATAAGGGTTCCTAAAAGCATTTGAACCAATAAATTGCTAAATTTTGTTCCTTGTTTAGATGCGAGGGTTCCTGTTATTAGCACTGCTGGTAAGAAACCAATAAGATAACCCATTGAAGGGCCTGTGAATGAATCTATTCCTGATGAGAAGTCTGAAAAAACAGGTGCTCCCAAAACTCCAATTAGTAAATACAAGAAAACGATTATAAAAGCCCACTTCTCTTTCATTATATGCGCTAAGATAAGTACAGCGAAGGATTGTCCTGTGATAGGCACCATAGAGACATCTTCGGGAAGATTAATACTAAGCTGTGCAGAAATAGCTATAAATAATACTGCTATTGGAGTAAATAAGGCTAAACTAAAATTACTTAAGTTGTTTTTTACCATTGTTCTTCTTTTTCAAAATATGAATCATTTTTCTATACCTGATATTCAGATAGTGTTAAGGATAGTATTTTAACGTATTTATTACTAGTAATTTAAAGTGGTTTGAGCCTAGCATCTATCACTGATTTTATTTAGTATAAATTTGACCAATAATTGTTGATGTATAAACAATGTTGTGTGAAAAAATACCAACAAATTATTTTAGGAAAGACTGTTGTATGAGAGAATAAAAAGTCTTTATTTTGCACACCTAAAAATTTTTTAGAAGAAATATAGAAAGTCATGTCAAAAGTTTGTCAAATAACAGGGAAAAAAGTAATTACAGGAAACAATGTTTCTCACTCTAAAAGAAGAACGAGAAGAACATTTGAGCCTAATTTGTTTACAAGAAAGTTTTACAATGCTGAAGATGGTTCTTGGGTTACTTTAAAAGTTTCTGCTAAAGGAATTAGAATAATTAATAAAAAAGGATTGTCTGCTAGTATTAAAGATGCTAAGGCAAAAGGATATATGTAGGATTTAAGCCCTTCAAAAAAATCCCATTCTTAAGAAAAAGAATGGGATTTTTTTATGGATAAGAATCTGATTAAAAACATATTATAATAAATAACTAAGTAAATAAGTAGGAGAGTATTAATGAACAATTTATTGTTTGTTACTGAGTCAGAATTTATTTTAAAAAGACTTTTATTAAAAGAGATAATTTAATTAAATTTGCCCTCCCATTAAATAAACGTGGAAAATGGCTAAGAAAGGAAAAGGTAATAGAATTCAAGTAATCTTAGAATGTACTGAGCATAAGGATAGTGGAATGCACGGTACTTCTCGTTACATTACTACTAAGAATAGAAAAAATACTCCTGAAAGAATGGAGATTAAAAAATATAACCCGATTTTGAAAAAAATGACGGTTCATAAAGAAATCAAGTAAAATAAAAGGAAATGGCTAAGAAGACGGTTGCATCACTTCAGAAAGGTGAAGGAAAAGCTTACACAAAGGTGATTAAAATGGTAAAATCTGATAAAACAGGTTCTTACTCATTTAAAGAAGAGATAATTCATAATGAGGCAGTAAAAGACTACTTCAAAAAGTAATTCTTTATCATAAAATATTATTGTAGGCTTCTTTCTGATACAGAGAGAAGCCTTTTTTATTTATAAAAATGGGAATATTTAATATTTTCTCGAAAGAGAAAAAAGAAGTTTTAGATGACGGCCTTAGTAAAACAAAGGAAAGTTTCTTTGGCAAGCTAAGCAGAGCTGTTGTCGGAAAAACAAAAGTTGATGATGAAGTCCTCGATAACCTAGAAGAGATATTAATTACTTCTGATGTTGGAGTTGACACCACACTTAAAATAATTGAAAGAATAGAGCAACGTGTAGCTAAAGATAAATATGTTGGAACAGCTGAACTAAATACCATTCTTAAAGAAGAGATCGCAGCTTTATTAGAAGAGAATAACACTAGCGATTATACTGAATTCACTTTACCGGAAGGTACCAAACCTCATGTAATTATGGTTGTTGGGGTAAATGGTGTTGGAAAAACAACAACAATAGGAAAGCTAGCGCATCAATTTAAGCAGGCTGGTAAAAAGGTTGTTTTAGGAGCTTCCGATACTTTTAGAGCAGCAGCTGTGGACCAATTAATCATTTGGTCCGAAAGAGTGGGAGTCCCTATTGTAAGCCAGGGAATGAACGCTGATCCTGCATCTGTAGCTTTCGATACCTTGCAATCTGCAGTTTCTCAAGATGCTGACGTTGTAATAATTGATACAGCAGGTAGGTTGCACAATAAGGTTAACTTGATGAATGAATTAAATAAAATTAAACGTGTAATGCAAAAGGTTATTCCTGATGCTCCGCACGAGATTTTATTGGTCTTGGACGGCTCGACCGGTCAAAATGCATTTGAACAAGCCAAACAATTTACTGCAACTACAGAGGTAAACGCTTTGGCACTTACTAAACTTGATGGTACAGCTAAAGGTGGCGTTGTAATAGGAATTTCTGACCAATTTAAAATTCCTGTAAAATATATTGGAGTTGGTGAAGGAATAGATCACCTTCAAGTGTTTAATAGAAAAGAATTTGTAGATAGTCTTTTTAATAAATAAGGAGATATTCAAGCTTTAACAGACTCATTACATTAGAATGAAAACGAAAACATTAAGAAAGAATAAAGTCAATGTAGTAACCTTGGGTTGTTCTAAAAATATCTTCGATTCTGAAGTTATGATGAGTCAGCTAAAAGCGAATAAGTTTGAGGTAGAGCATGAGAGTAAAAGCGAAGATGCAGAAATTGTAATCATTAATACATGCGGATTTATTGACAATGCGAAGGAAGAATCAATAAATACGATTTTATCTTATGCGGATGCAAAACAAGATGGAAGAGTAGACAAAGTTTACGTTACCGGTTGTTTATCTGAAAGATATAGAGATGAATTGGAAGCAGAAATTCCAAACGTTGACGCATTTTTTGGTACGAGAGAATTGCCTAGATTATTAAAAACATTGAAGGCCGATTATAAAAAGGAGTTAATTGGTGAACGATTGCTAACTACTCCGAATCACTACTCATACTTTAAAATTGCTGAAGGTTGCGATCGCCCATGTTCCTTTTGTGCAATACCTTTAATGAGAGGAAAGCATAAAAGCACACCAATTGAAGAGTTAGTTCATAATGCAAAGCAATTGGCAGCTCAAGGTGTTAAAGAACTTATCTTAATTGCTCAGGATTTAACATATTACGGCTTAGACCTTTACGGTAAAAGAAATCTTGCAGAATTATTAGAAAACCTTTCTGATATTGAAGGGATAGAGTGGATTAGATTGCATTATGCTTTCCCTTCGGGCTTTCCAATGGATGTGCTTAAAGTGATGCGTGAAAGGGATAACGTTTGTAATTATATTGATATACCACTGCAGCATATTAGTGATAATATGCTAAAATCAATGCGTCGTGGTACTACGATGAAAAAAACGAAAGACCTAATTACTGAATTTAGAAAAGAAGTGCCTGAAATGGCAATTCGAACTACCTTAATTGCAGGTTATCCAGGTGAAAAAGAAGAAGATTTTCAAGCAATGTACGATTGGGTAAAAGAAACAAGGTTTGATCGATTGGGAATTTTTACTTACTCTCATGAGGAAAATACGCATGCCTTTAATTTGGAAGATAACGTTCCGGAAGAGATTAAGCAGGAAAGAGCGAACAAGATAATGGAATTACAAGGTCAAATTTCATTTGAATTGAATCAAGATAAGGTGGGCAATATTTACAGAGTTCTTTTTGATCGAGCAGAAAGTGATTATTTTATTGGTCGAACCGAATTTGATTCTCCAGAAGTAGACAACGAAGTACTTGTATCGAAATCATCTTATGTAAGACTGGGAGATTTTGCGAATGTTAAGATTAATAGAGCAGAAGATTTCGATCTTTATGGCGAAATTGTCGAAGATTAATTTATGGAAGTAGACTGTATACCATTTTCTGAAACCGGATATTTTTCTAAAATCGTAAACGATTATTTAGAAGAGTCAGAAAAAATAAAACCATTTTACCAATACAGCCCTAAATTAGATAGCTTTTCTGAAGTAATTAAGAATAAGCAATTCCCAAAAGAGTCTAGAGAAGTTCTAGTTGCATCACTAATAAAGCAATATGAAAATGGTAAACTAAACCTTAAAAAATTTGATGCTGTATCGACCAATATTTATGTTTTAAATGACCCAAATACATTTACCATAACAACCGGACATCAGCTTTGCTTGTTTACTGGTCCACTATACTTTATTTATAAAATTGTTAGTGTAATTAAATTATGCAAACGATTAAAAGAATTACATCCGGAAAAAAACTTCGTACCCATTTATTGGATGGCAACCGAAGACCATGACTTTGCTGAAGTGAATCATTTTTTCTACCAAGGGGAAAGAATTAGCTGGGATACCGAGCAAAAGGGTGCTGTTGGTCGAATGAATCTAGATGGCTTAGATTCGGTTTTTAAATTGTTTGAAAAGTCACTTGAAGATTATTCTGGTAATGCAGAAAATCTAAAAAAGCTATTCAGAGATTCTTATTTAAAGAATAGCACATTAGCAGCGGCAACAAGGAATTTAGTAAATCAACTTTTTAGTGATCAGGGTTTAGTGGTTTTAGATGGAGATGACCATTTTTTGAAGGCAGAATTCTCATCTGTAATGAAGGATGAGCTGTTAAATGAGATCTCGTCAAAACTTGTAGGAGACACTAGTCAAAAGCTTGGTAAATCCTATAAAATTCAAGTTAACCCTAGAGAAATTAACTTGTTTTATTTACAAGAAAATGCGAGGAATAGAATTGTAAAAGATGGAGAAACGTACAAGATACATGACACTGAATTAGTTTTTTCTGAGGTAGAGTTGTTAAGTGAATTAGAATTACATCCTGAAAATTTTAGTCCAAACGTATTGCTAAGACCTGTATATCAAGAATGTATTTTGCCGAACTTGGCCTATATTGGCGGGGGCGGAGAATTAGCATATTGGTTTCAATTAAAATCAAGTTTTGTGCATTTTGATATTCCGATGCCCGTTCTACTCTTAAGGAATTCTGTAATGTTTATGAATTCTAAGCAACACAAGTACTTTATGAATTTAAACCTGAGTTTAGGTCAGCTATTTATTAGAAAGGGAGATTTAATAAAAAAATGGTTAGTTGATTCTGCCTCTGAAGATTTATTATTATTGAAAGAAAAGGAAAAGTTAAACAAGCTTTTCGATAGTATGATCGATAAAATGCAAGCTATTGATGCAAGTTTAACAGAGCATACAAAGGCTTCGAAGGTAAAGCAACTAAAAGCATTGAATAGTATTTCAGATAAGTTAATTCGTACAAAAAGGAAACAGTCTGAAACTGCCACAAATCAAATTTCTTATTTAAAGGATAAGCTATTTCCGAATGAAGGCTTGCAAGAGAGGAGAGATAACTTTTCTTTGATTTACATGCAGTTAGGAGAAGATTTTATTCCTCGATTATTAGAAGAATTAAAACTTCCAACTAAAGATTTTACTGTTCTTAAAACTTAAATTCAAAGTAAAATAAAAACCCTTGTTTCATTTTATTTCATAAACAAAACAAGGGTTAAAATAATGTTTTAGACTATTTATTCGTCGTCCTCCTCATCGTCATCGCTCCTGAAGGTCTTAAATATAGTTTCTGATTCTTTTTTTCTTTCCTCAACATCAATTTCATCTCCAATAAGGTATTTCTTCATTTCTTCTTGCAAAATCAATGCATTATCTATATCGGCCTGAGTTGGTTCATATTTGTATGAAGCAAAATACCTGTCGTATTCACCACTTTTAATAATTAGGGCAAAATCACCAAGAGCATCTACAAGAGTTTGAGCTGACTCTGGATCAGGAACATAATTCTCGTCTAAACTATCCATGGCAAAAAGGATACTCTTAATTCCTTCACCTACATTTTTTGATTTTATTTCATAAATCCCTTTCATTAACCAAACAGCATAATCGTCCGGGTCAAACTTTACAATTTTTGATAAATAGTATGCCGCTTTTCTATATTGATCATTATCGTAATAAATTTCGGAAACAATAATAACAGAATCTTTCAATACATGAAAAAACTGTTGAGCCTCTTCATATACTTCTTGGTTTTCAGCTGGTTTATCTTTATACTTTGTTAGTTTATATGCAGCTTTAAGCGAATTTTTCAGTGCTTTTGGATAGTCTTCTTGTAATTCAGGTTTTTTGGCAATTTCATAATGAGATTGAGCTAAATAATAATAAGCCCAACCATTTTTTCGATACTCAGAGTCCTCAATTAGTTTTTGAGCTTTAAATGCAGCGTTTTCAAACTTACCGTCTACAATTAAAAAGGTGATTTTACTCAACTTTTTATCTTCTGGTTGAGCTTTTAATAAAAACCCTGCTAGGATTAAAAAAGATAGAAATGTTATTCGTTTCATATTCATTGTTTTCAAGATGTATAGTTAATCATTATTGACGATTTTACAAAATCCGTACCACGACTTTTGATTCTTTGTTTTACCTTTGTGTACATGGAAAAAAGGATTAGTAGCGAAAAAAAAGAAGAAGGAATTCTCATTAAAATTAAGGCTTACAAAGATGACGCAAAACAAACTGTTTTAACAGTCTGGCTTTTTGCATGGACTATTTGCGGATTAGCTATAATATCCCAAGTGATTTTTGAACCTGAGCCAAAATTAAAAACGATGTTATTGGTTTTTGCGGCCTTTTGGGGGTATTTCGAATATATGGTTATAAAGGTTTTTAAATGGAGAAGAACGGGGGAGGAGCAAATCTTAATTACTGAAAATAATATCCATTTTGGAAGAACCTATAACAATAGAGGATTTCTTAAACCTTATCGTAAAGATTTAATTAATAAAGTGCGTAAAGTTGATGATGAAGGTAACGCATTTACAAAAACATTTGGCGAATCATATTGGGTAATTGGGGGACAAAAGCTAGCTTTTACTGCCGGAGGTAAGGTTGTATATTTTGGACTTAGAATTAAAGACAAGGAAGCCAATCATTTAATGAAAATCATAAATAAAGAGATAGATTAAACTACTTGAATGCAGTCTGCTACTTGCTTAGCGGTTTCTCTTAATTGATCAATACTAGTGTTCAAATCGCCATAAGCTAAGCCTATTCCCATTCTTCTGTATGGTCTTGTATTTGGTTTCCCAAAAATTCTAAAATCAGTAAAGGGAATTTTTGCTGCATTCTCAATACCTTCAAATGAGGGCTTATTAGGGTTTTCTTTTTCTGCTAATATAACTGCGTTTGCTCCGTTCCGAACTAAATCGATAGAAGGAATTTCAAGTCCTAATATAGCTCTTAAATGCAGTTCAAATTCAGTGAAGTTCTGGGTTCCTGCAATGGTAACCATACCGGTATCATGAGGTCGTGGAGATAACTCTGAAAAATAAACTCCATCCTTTGCCAAAAAGAATTCTACACCCCATAATCCGTATCCACTAAGTGCTTTAGTAACTTTATTAGCCATTTCTTGAGCTTCTAACAACCAATTTGCCTTTACTGCAGCAGGCTGCCAGCTTTCTTGGTAGTCACCTCGTTCTTGTCTGTGACCTATAGGAGGGCAATATAGGGTATTGCCACTTTTTTGCGTTACTGTAAGTAAAGTTATTTCAGATTCAAATGCAATAAATTCTTCAACTATAACTTCCATTTTATCTCCTCTTGCGCCTTCATTTGCATAATTCCAAGCCTTAATTATGTCTTTCTCAGTTTTAATTGTCGATTGACCTTTTCCTGATGAAGACATTAATGGTTTAACGACACAAGGAATTCCAACTTCTTTAACAGCTTTGATAATTTCTTCTTCTGTTTTAGCATATTGGTACTTAGCTGTTCTTAAGCCTAACTCTTTTGCAGCTAAATCTCTAATGGCTTTTCGATCCATGGTATAATTAGTTGCTTTTGCAGATGGAACAACAGTTACTCCCTTATTTTCATAATCGTAAAGTTTTTCTGTACGAATTGCTTCAATTTCAGGTACGATAAAATCAGGTTCGTGTTTTGCAACGATATTATCAAGAGAATCTACATCTAACATATTAATTACCTCATATGCATCTGCAACCTGCATTGCAGGGGCATTATAATAACTATCTACAGCAACTACTATGTGTCCGTATCGTTTTGCACTAATTGTAAACTCCTTGCCCAATTCTCCTGAACCTAATAATAAAAAAGTCTGCATAAATACCTTTTGTAGTTTTCTCTTTTCAAATTTGAAACATTAAAATTAATCAACCTAACTTTGGAACATGGAATCAAAAAAGACTTTAATTCTAGGAGCTTCAACTAATCCTAGTCGATATTCTTACATGGCTGCAAATAAATTAGTTAAGCATGGTCATCAAATAATACCTATAGGAATAAAGAAAGGAAAAGTAGCAGGAGAAACTATTCTGAATATAAATGAACCGTTGGAGGGTGTAGATACTATTACTTTATATTTAGGTCCTCAAAACCAACCACAATACTACGATTTGATTGTTAAAACCGCACCAAAAAGAGTAATATTTAATCCGGGAACTTGGAATGATGAGTTAATATTGAAACTAAAGGAAAATAAAATTGATGCTGTTGATGCTTGTACTTTGGTTATGCTTTCAGCCGGAACTTATTAATTAAGAAAGAATCTTTCATTAAGATTCATTTCTTGGGAATACATTTTAGCAAGTAACTTTAACTCATTTAGCAAAAAGGTATTTACTTCTGCTTCACTTTTTGAACCTAATATTTCTTGTTTTTTCTCTTCCTCTAAACAAAGCATGTTAGCAATTGAATAAGTGCTTATTATTTGATTCGTATTAATTTTCTTTTTTACTGAGTTAAAGTATAAAACAGCTTGTTCTATAACAGCATCGTTTGGTTCATCGTATAAATTCAATAATTCACCCTGGACTGCCGAATAGAGTTTGTTAGGATATAATTCTAAAAAATTAATAATCTGAATTGGTTTAATTCCTTTTACTACAACATCTATTGTTCCATCTGGAAATTCTTTAATAGTTTCATTTATAAAAACTAAACTACCAACTTTCGAATGGCCATCTTTTCCTGAATATAAAATGACAAATGGCTTACCGTCTTTATAATCTTGATATAACTGACGATACCTTGGCTCAAACAGATGAAGAGCAACTGATTCTTCAGGTAAAACAACAATACTTAATGGGAAAACTGCGTACATATAAACACTTTTCTTTGAAACTAATTAGACCTAAAATTGTTCAAAGTAGATAAATAAACAACCATTCGTGGTTATTTTTATAAAAGATGGATAAATCAATGGATTTACGGCGGAAGAAGAATTTCAAGGAAAAAGTTAATTTATACCACTTCTATTACAAAAAAAAGGGTGTATATTCTTTTCTTTTAAAGAATAGCATCAAGATTATTATTGGTCTTGCAGTACTTGTTGGTGTCGTACTGTTTGTGAAATCATTAATACCAGATTTTGATGAGTCTTTTCAAGCTTTATTAGAGAAGTTTGATACCTTACCTGTATTATTACTATTTACTGTATCTGAAACCTTATTAGGACTAATCCCACCAGATATTTTTATCGTTTGGGCTCAGAAGTTTGATGTTCCTTATCTAATGGTTTTCTTTTTAGGTTGCTTATCCTACTTAGGTGGAGTTTTATCTTATGGAATTGGAAATAGAATTGGACACATTCCAAAAGTAGACAAATGGGTAAAGAAAAAGTTTGTTGAGCATTTTGATAAAATAAGAAAGTGGGGTGGGGTTTTAATTATTTTCGCTGCGCTATTTCCTCTTCCTTTCTCTCCAATATGTATGGTTGCTGGTATGGTTAGGTTTCCATTACCCGCATTTTTTACTTTAGCACTATTTAGGTTTGCCCGATTTTTTGGGTATGCGGTCGTACTTTTTCAACTTTTCTAGTTTTGCAATTTGTTTAAGTTTTATATATCTTTAACAAACCATCACTTAAACTTCTTTGTTTATGACTAACGCTTCTGCGAATTACACTTTTATGGATTATATTCAACAAGGTTCTACTTGTCAGTCTAATTTGTTCGAAGTTTATAAAAACTCTATTGGCTTAATCAATGACTTAAAGAATCGGTCAAAAAACTACATGACTTTACTTTCAGATATCGAGGACGGACTTATGGGAAACACCGACTCAGATATCGATATCGATACAAATCTTATTAAACTAACAAACAGTATAAATTCTTTTAATCTAGAGATAGGGGAAAAATGCAACAGTTTTGTTAAATACTTTGATCAAATGGTAGAAGTATATGATAAAGCTATTTCTAGGTATGAGGCAAAAGAAGGCCAGTTAACAAGATTGATAGAAACAAGAAAACATATCCTTTTTCTTAAAGCATTAATAAGAAAGTATAAATTTAAAATTAGCAGCCTACAACTAATGAATAACGCCTTACTTACTTTATCAAACGATTTAGAAGATGCAAAAGATGCTTACAAAAGCAATCTGATTCAGTTGAGTACAGCAATGACTTCAGCTATTGAAGATGCCGAAGAACTACTTGAGTCAATTGACAACGTTATTAGTTCGAAGTAGTTCTATTGCTGTATATAACCACTTACACCATTTGCTTTTTCTGCAAGAATTACTGTAAAAAAGTCATGTATGTGAGGTTCATCAGTTGCACCATTTCGCTTATCGAAAATATCCTGCATTCTTGATAGACCGAATCTTTTCTTCGGGTCTTCTCGATTTACCTTATGGTAGGTTTTTATTCAATTCACAGCTGCCAATTTAAACTTTGTCGCTGTTTACTAAAATCAGAATTCAATAAATTATAGTTTGTAAAACTCCTGGTTGTAAACCTTTTGGTCAACAATTAAATTTATAAAATAAATACCTGACTCTAAATTGTTAAGCTTGTCTATTGTTACCTTATTCGAATTTAAACTAATATTTTCGGATCGAATCAATTTACCTGCTACCGAATAGATACTTAGTTGTCCAACTTCAGAATGGTTTTGATTTAATTCAATATTTAGAAGTTCTATAACAGGGTTCGGAAATAAACTCATTTTAGTCTTGTACTCATTTTCTATTAATGAGACCGATCCTTGTTGGTAAACGCGTACATAATCAATAAGCATAGAACTTTGTGTAAAAGATGAAGCTATACTTGGCTGAATAGCAATATTTAGCAAGATAAATTGATCAGCAAAAAATGGCCATGTGCTGGCGTCTTTTACAGCAGGGTCGTATGTGTAATGTACATTTCCGTCTACACTAAAAACCATTTTTGAACTTGTCCATTCTAATTCGTAAACATGAAATGCTGTTGAAGCTGTAGGGATCATTTGGCCACCATGGTTTATAGTAGCTCCTGAGCTAGAAGGCGTATGCATAGCACTCTGAACAAAGTTTTGGTTGTTTCCCCAATGCTCCATTATGTCTATTTCTCCACAGGCAGGCCAACCTGTTGTTCCAAAACCTTGAGTTTGCCAATAGGCTCCTGTTTCGTTAATATTTTTTCCCAACATCCATATTGCAGGCCAAGTTCCTACTCCAGTTGGTAATTGTGCTCTAACTTCAATACGACCTTCAGTAAATGCAAATTTTGAATTTAATCGAGCAGATGTAAACTGTTTTGTATGTCCCTGATCCGTAAAAGTTTCCCTTTTTGCAATAAGATTTAAGTATCCATTTGCCTGATAGCTATTTGCAGTTCTGTTCGTGTAGTGCTGTATTTCTCCATTAAACCAACTTCCGCCATTCGGAAGCTGTGTTTGGTGATGCCATTTCGTAGGGTCAATAGGACCTGAGCCATTAAACTCGTCTGCCCAAACTAAATTATTGAACACAGGAGGTGGAGGAACTGAATCGAAGTAATAAAAATCATCAATATATGCAGTAACCTGATCTGAATTTGCCTCTCCATTTATCTGAATTAGTACTCTGTTAAAATCTGTTCTTTGTGCTGGAGGTGGTGAGTTGGGATCTAAATTAATATACGGGTCGCTAGCAAAATCAACAGAAATAGTTTGCCATTGATTTAAAGAAATTGGTTTTATAATTTCTGATTGTGTCGACCATGGAGCACCTAGGCCACGATCTTGTAATTTAACTGAAACCTGATTGTTTTGATTTCCTGTAATACTTGAAGAAGGGACGTAAATTTTAAAGCTAAAAACTGAATTACTAGATAAATTAAGATTTCTTCCTGCATCAAATCGCACATTAGCATATTGCGCACCTTGGTCTCTGTATTGCAAAACCTTGGAACTTGGGTTTATATTATTGAATAAGGGATTATTAAATGAGGTGTTGAGTCCTGCATTATCTCCAAACCAAGTTGTTATGTTTCCATTTCCTTCAAAGTCGTCTTGTATAGTTTGAGCTATAGTAAGTGAGCTGATTGCAAATAAAATAGGTAGGAGAGAAGACTTAGTAACTGACATTTCGAAAAATAGTTTTAGTTCTTTTTACTATAACGCAAGATACGAATTAAAGTTTAAGTAGTATTATCAATTAGCTAATGGTTCGGGCAGTTTATCTTAAGATAATTTAACTTTGACTAACTAAACAAGTGTTAATTTCATTCACGCTTCCCAATTCCAAATTTTCTATCGTATGACCTCCAATTCTTACACGAACCAACCTAAGTGTTGGGAATCCAACTACTGCAGTCATTTTTCTTACCTGTCTAAATTTACCTTCGGTTAAAGTCACAGAAATCCAAGAGGTTGGGCCATGTTTAGGATCTCTAATCTTTTGGACGCGAGGAGGGAAGTTAGGATCATTAATGGCCTTTACATTGCAAGGTTTGGTTAGGTATTTTCTGCCATTAAATCCAATCTCAACGCCTTGTTTCAGCTGAATAATTGCTGTGTCACTTATCATTCCGTCTACCTGAACATAATACTCTTTTTCAACTTTTTTACTTCTTACCAATTCACTCATTTTACCATCTGTAGTTAATAGTAGTAAGCCTTCAGATTTTTCATCCAATCTGCCAATTGCCATTGTTCCTTCTGCGAAAGAATATAGTTCTCCTAAAAGCTTCTTTTTACCTTGTTTGGGTCCATTGTTAGTAAACTGACTTAAATACCCGTAAGGTTTATGAATTAGATAGTGTTTGTGCAAACTGCTTATTTTAAACTGTAGATCTTATAATCTTCATTCTCAAAGATTAGAGAATCACCACTTGAAAAAGAATCAATCATATGTTTATCTATAATTAGTTTTTTAGCACCTAATTGAATTAGAGAGTCTAAATAGATATCATTCTTAACTTTATCATTGAAGGTTGTCCAGCCTTTTCGGTTTGAGAAATAGATTGGTTGATGAGATTGACCTCCATTAATTACAATTAGCTCATCTTTAGAGATGTATTCATCACAAATAGATTCTAGTTCTAATTTATATTTGTTTTTATCTGCTATAAAAAATCCATGTTGTTGGTTTGCAATACTTTCAATTCCAATTAATATTAAAACAAAAGGGTATACCTTTTTAGGGATTTTAGCAATTGCAATTCCACCCAAAGCAGCCATTACAGGTACAAACGGAATAATATAATAATTATGGTGAGGGAATACTGCTCCTGTTTTTATGATAAAAGCAATAAACAAAAAGACCATGGCGATAAATGCCGTTATGTAATATATATTCTTTTGTTTTATCAAAAAGTATATTCCAACTAAAGAGGCTAAAAAAGCTAAATAACCATAGAAGGCATAATAGTAAAATCGTTTTAATGCCATTCCAATTAATGGCTTAATTTCAGTCCATCCTTCACTAAAAGATTTTTCAAAGAATAATTGAAATTGATGTTCTTTAAGTAGAATAGGAACCCAATAAAAGTACCAGAGATAAACTAAGCTTACACTTATTGTTGTAATTATAATTACACTTACTTTTCGCTTTACTGAAATAGATTTTAGAAATGGGAGAATTACTAAACACCCTAATAAATATAATCCTGGTATTTTACTTAGCAAACCTAGGCTAAGCAGCGTGAAATAGAGAATGAGATTTTTCCATTTTCCTTCTTTAAGAAAGAGGTAACAAAACCAAAGAGCCATTATTACTAAAGAAACACTAAAAGAATCGGGCATAATCTTTCTGCCATAGCCAAACCATATAGAAACTCCTAATAGTAGAGTAGAAGCAAAGGCTACTTTTTCTTCGAATAGTGCTTTAATTAATTTATAAAAGAAATATAAACCAATACTCGTGACAATTAGGTTAACTAACCTTCCATGCCAATGTTCAAAATCGGTTAGAATGGAGAATAAGAAACTCAAATAGTTAAAAATGGGAAATTCTGAGCCAACAATTCCAGACTTTTCTCCAGCCATATCAATTTGAGGATATAGGAAGTTAAATCCATTTTCAACATAATTACGAGTAATCATATTGGTAAAAGCCTGGCGCCAATTGTGGCCGGTTTCAAGGGGAGGATTTGTAATTCCTATTAGCCTTAAGCCAAAAAGAAAACCAATCCAAAAGCGAATGTCGGAGAAGAGTTTTTGGAAATTTTGAAGTATCATTTATTAGAGAAGTAATGGCCTGTTAAAATAGAATTATTCGGCAAAATACAATTTGACATAAGTTTGATTCAAATTGATTTGATTTATTCCTATTGCTCTATTCTTTTTTATCTTAATCAAGTTTGAATAATTGAAAATTCATAATTTTTTAATTCGTAATTAATTTAGAGATCTTTTCAGCCAATTCCCAATCCTTCCATGTAACAGTATCATCAGCATCATGGGTGCTCAAAGAAATTTCTACTTTGTTGTAAATGTTGGTCCATTGTGGATGATGATTCATTTTTTCAGCAATTAAGGCTACTTGATTCATAAATCCCCAAGCTTCTACGAAATCTTTAAATTCAAAGCTTGCGTTTAAGGTATCGTCTTCTTCTTTCCAATTGTCCATGATGGTAGTTTTTTCAAAAGTAGTTTAACTATATCAAACTAAAGAATGTAAAATGGAGAATTTAGGGTGTCGAATTCGGAACTTAGAATGGAGAATTTTATTATCCAAATTTGAATTAAATAATTTTTAATGAATTCAGATTTTGTCATCCTGAACTCGTTTCAGGAGACAAAATGTCACATTCTTTTTAATTGGCACATCCTTTGAAACTAGGGTTGATCGATAATAATTAAACTAAAAAATAGATAAATCATGGCAAAAGGACAGATTAATGTTCAAACGGAGAACATCTTTCCAATTATCAAACAGTTTTTATATTCTGATCAAGAAATCTTTTTAAGAGAATTAGTTTCAAATGCGGCAGATGCTACTCAAAAACTTAGAACACTTAGTAATATAGGTGAAGTAAAAGGAGATATTGGCAATACTCAGATGGAAGTTAAAGTTGATGAGAAAGCAAATACCTTAACTTTTTCCGACCGTGGAATTGGTATGACTGAAGAAGAAGTTGATAAGTACATTAACCAAATTGCATTTTCAGGAGCTGAAGAGTTTGTTGAAAAATACAAAGATAAAGCAAGTGTTATCGGGCATTTTGGATTAGGGTTTTACTCTTCTTTTATGGTGGCTGATAAGGTAGAGATTTTTTCAAAATCGCATAAAGAAGGCAGTAAAGCAGTTAGGTGGGAATGTGATGGCTCGCCAAACTTTAGCTTAGAAGAGGATGATACAAGAAAAGAAAGAGGTACTGATATCGTTCTTCACATTTCTGAAGATTCTAAAGAATACTTAAGCGAGCATAAGATTAGAGAGCTGCTAAACAAGTATTGTAAGTTTATGGCTGTTTCTATTAAATTTGGAACTAAAGAGGTTAACGACCCTGATTTTACGCCTAAAACAATTAAAGATAAAGATGGAAAGGAAACAACAGAGCCACACAAGCAAATTAAGGTTGACGACATAATTAATAACCCAGACCCTGCTTGGACTAAGGCTCCTGCTGATTTAAATGATGAGGACTACAAAAACTTTTACAGAGAGTTGTATCCGATGAATTTTGAGGAATCGTTATTCCACATTCATTTAAATGTAGATTATCCTTTTAATTTAACAGGTATTCTTTACTTCCCTAAGTTGAAGAGAAACTTAGAAGTACAAAAAGATAAAATTCAATTGTATAGCAATCAGGTGTTTGTAACTGATTCAGTCGAAGGAATTGTTCCAGATTTCTTGACTTTATTGCATGGTGTAATCGATTCTCCAGATATTCCATTAAATGTTTCACGTTCTTATTTACAAGCCGATGGGAATGTGAAGAAAATTTCAAATTACATTTCTAAAAAGGTAGCTGATAAACTACACGAGTTGTTTAAAGAAGATAGAAAGGCTTTTGAAGCAAAATGGGATGACATTAAAATCTTTATTGAATACGGAATTCTTTCTGATGAGAAATTTGCTAAAAAGGCTGAGAAATTTACTTTGTACAAGAACACAAAAGGTGAGTACTATACTTTAGATGAGTACAAAACAAAAATCGAATTAAATCAAACGGATAAGGATAGCAAGGTTGTTTTCTTATACGCTTCAGATGTAGATACTCAATACAGTTATATTTCTGCTGCAAATGATAAAGGCTATGATGTTCTTGTAATGGATACTCCTCTTTCTGCTCACTTAGTAGGTAAGTTAGAGCAAATGGAGTCTAACCATACGTTTACTAGAGTAGATGGAGATACGATTGACCAGTTGATTAAGAAAGATGAGGAAATTCCATCTAAATTGACGGAAGAAGATGAAACGAAATTGAAGCCAATTTTAGAAAGCACGGTTCCAAAAGAAACCTTTACGGTAAATTTTGTAAGCATGAGCGAAAAAGATCAGCCAATGACAATTACTCAAGCTGAGTTCATGAGAAGGATGAAGGACATGAGCGCCATGGGCGGCGGCGGAATGATGGGAATGGGTAACATGCCTGACATGTACACCTTAGCTGTCAATTCAAATCATCCATTAATTTCTAAGATACTTGGAGAAAAAGATGAAGCGAAACAAAAAGATATGGCAAAGCAAGCAACTGATTTAGCATTACTTTCTCAAAACCTTTTAAAAGGTGAGGAGCTAAGTAAGTTTATCAAAAGAAGTGTGGAGCTTATTTAATTATTAAAGAATCGGTCGCTGAGCGGAGCCGAAGCGACCGATTCTTCTAAAACAACAACAATGAAAAAATTAAGAAACTTAGTAGTATTATTATTTGCTGCGATAACTTTGTCGTCATGTGGGTATAATAGTATGATAGAAAAAAGTGAAACTGTTGAAGGTCAGTGGGCTCAAGTAGAGTCTGTTTATCAAAGAAGAGCAGATTTAATTCCAAACTTGGTAAATACCGTTAAAGGATATGCTGAGTTCGAAAAATCAACTTTTGTCGAGGTTACTGAAGCAAGATCTAAGGCTAGTTCTATAAACATTAGTGCAGAGGAATTAACGCCTGAAAATATAAAACGTTTTCAAGCAGCACAAAGTCAACTGAGTGGTTCTTTATCTCGTTTATTGGCCACATTTGAGCGTTACCCTGATTTGAAAGCGAATCAAAACTTTTTAGAATTGCAATCGCAGTTAGAAGGAACTGAGAATCGAATATCAGTAGAACGTCAAAAGTTCAATAACTCAGTAAAGGATTATAATACTTATATCAAGCAATTTCCAAGAGTAATTTATGCAGGTTGGTTCGATTTTGAAAAGAAAGGATATTTTGAAGCTGATGCTGGTTCAGAAAATGCACCTAAAGTAGAGTTTTAATTATGGCTAAAGACGTTTTTACACAAGCAGAGCAAGATGCAGTTAGAGCTGCTATTCAAGAAGCAGAAAAGAATACATCTGGAGAAATAAAGGTTCACATTGAGAATCACTGTAAAGAAGATACATTAGATCGGGCGGCATATGTTTTTGAGCAATTAAAAATGCAAGAAACTGAATTGAGAAACGGAGTGCTTTTTTACTTAGCTGTTAAGGATAGGCAATTTGCAATTTTGGGAGATGTAGGAATCAACTTAAAGGTTCCTAAAGGCTTCTGGGATGGAATTTCAGACATCATGCTGAATTATTTTAAACAAGGTCAATTTGCAATTGGTTTATCAGAAGGAGTTAAAGCGGCAGGAAAACAATTAAGCGAGCATTTTCCTTATCAAAGTAACGATGAAAATGAACTTTCAGATGATATTTCATTTGGAAAAAATTAAAACATGAAAAAGCTCTTCAGTATATTCTTTATTCTTTTAGCCTTAGGCAGTTTCGCCCAAGATAATTGTTTTCCCGAAAAGCCCTCTAAAGCTAGTTTAGTCAACGATTTTGCTCAGGTTTTTTCAGCCAGGGAAGTCCAGTATTTAGAAACAAAACTAGTCGGTTTTAATGATACAACTTCTACTCAGATTGCGGTTGTTACTGTCAATTCTTTGTGCGGATACGATAAAGCTCAATTTGCCTACGAAATAGGAGATAAGTGGGGTATTGGTAACGCTAAGTTTAATAATGGTATTGTACTTTTATTTAAACCCAAAACAAGCGAATCTAAAGGGCAAGTTTTTATAGCAACAGGCTACGGACTTGAAGGTGTATTGCCTGATGCAATTGGTCGTAGAATTGTTGAAAACGAAATGATTCCTCGATTTAAACAGAATGATATTTTTGGTGGAATTGATGCGGGAGTTCAAACTATAATAGAAATTACAGGTGGGGAATATTCTGCAGAGAATTATAATAAGAATGGCAGAAGCAGAGGAGAGTTTCCAATTGCTGCTTTTTTCTTTATTGCCTTTTTTGTATTCATAATGTTTGCAGGAACCCTTAGAAGAGCTAAGACATATGGTGCAAGAAATAACATGGGAATATGGGCCGCTTTAATGCTAATGGGTTCAATGAATAATTCTCATAGAGGAAGGTATAATGATTTCTCTTCAGGACGAGGTGGTTTTGGCGGTTTCGGTAGCGGTGGAAGTGGCGGCTTCGGAGGTTTCGGAGGCGGAAGCTTTGGTGGTGGCGGAGCTGGTGGAAGCTGGTAAGTCAATTTCGAATTACGAATCAGAGATTTAAGGAATATTTTTATCATATACTAAAAGTTGTCCTATTGAGTACTTCGACCTACTCAGTGGAGCCAGGAGTCGAAATACAACAACTCTTATATCCCTGCAAAACAACAGCAAATCGAAGTATAAAGTGAAATAGAGATTTTAGGCCTAAAAAAAATCTCCTTAAACCATGTTATATAGCATGGAAAAACTAAAAAAATACAACCAAAAGCTATTAGCAATAATTGGTACTCTAGCAGTTCTACTTTTGTCAGGTCTCACAATATTTGCAATAGTTGCGTTAATTATGGAGCTAACTAAGCCCGATTATGTTCATGTGGATGATTCTTTTACCATTGAAACTCCGATAGAAGATTCGATTAAATACAGAGATCAAACTGTAACCTTTAGAAAACCTATTTTAACTGACACTACTAATTCAAAATATTTAATTCCAGTTTCACAAATCAGATTAGGTGTTCCAGAGGCCTATGAAGATGCACAGTTTAATTTAATTTCGGGTTCTGGTTATCGAAAGAAAAGATATTATGCTTCTAGCAGGCGTTCTGGAAACTTCAATAATTTTATTTTAAATTTCACAAAAACGGGTAAGGAAGAAATAATATTTAAACAACGTTCATTCATTACCTCTTATCAATTTTTCGAGGTTGATTCAAACGTATATATAATTTTTGAGGCCAGTATTAATGACTTGAATAAAGATAAAAAGTTAAATGCTCGAGATTTAAAATCATTTTTCTGTTTTAATGTTTCTCAGAACAAGTTAACTGAAGTAAGCCTTGCGGATAAAGGTCTTTTAGATAGTTTTATTGATTACAATTCAAATACATTTACATTAGAATTTGGTGTTGATAAAAATAAAAATGGTTCGATTGACTATTCTGAAGAACCTTCAATCTTAAAGTCTTTTAACTATTTAATCGGTGAATTAACAGACCTAATAAGTGAAAAGTCAATAAATGAGGTACAGCGTATAATTGACTAAAACTCAATTCAAGTATACAAAACTCAATTATACTCTTTATTCATACTTTTAGGGCATGCTTGCGCTCTATGCTCTTACGGCCATATTTATCGCCTGGATTTGGGTTGACTATTACCGTCTTATCGATATCTATGAGCCATAAAAGCTGAAAAATTTCATTGTTGTTTTTTTTTTCTTGGAGCCACTTCAGTCTTTATAGTATTCTTCTTAAATGGACTAATATTCGATAAAACAAGCTTTAATCTTAATGGTAATCTAATAAACGATTTCTTGTATTGCACAATTCGGATTGGAATGCTAGAGGAGTTTGCAAAGATTACTCCCTTTATCGTTTTTTATAAGGTTTTTCGAAAGGAAGTTAATGAGCCAATTGACTTTATTGCTTATGCATGTGTTTCTGCTTTAGGATTTTCAGCAGCAGAAAATATTTTATATTTTAATAATTACGGACCTGAAATAATAAGCGGAAGAGCTGTGCTTTCTTCAATAGGGCATATGGTAGACACAGCTATTGTTGCCTACGGAATTGTTCGTTATAAATATAGAAAAACCAAGCTAGGCAAGTTTGAAGTTTTCTGGTTTTTCTGTTTAGGATCCGCAGTACATGGCTTATACGATTTTTGGTTAATGTTTGAGGGAACTTTAAAATACGGTGTTTTAATAACTGCATTTTTCTTTTTGGAGTGTATTTCAATTTTTGCGGTTATTATGAATAACTCCCTCAATAACTCTAGCTTTTTCACTTACAGTAAAATAATCAACAATCAAAAAGTTGTAAATCGATTAATTTTATACTATCTCATAGTTTTTGTCCTACAATTTATTTTTGTCGGTATTGATTCAAACTTTCCAAATGCTTTTGCAGGAATTGGTTTAAGTTTTTTTACAATTGGAATACTTTTAGTTATTGTAAGCAAAAGGCTTAGTAGGTTTAAACTAATAAAAGGTAGATGGTTTCCGTTAAAATTAGAACTGCCAATATATTATAAATCTGTTTTGTCAAACAGTGGTAAAACAATTTCTAAGCACCTTGCTGTAAGGGGAGAGTCTTACAACGAGTCATATTTAAATATTTTCTACAAAAAGGAATTTTATTTATTCCCACTTTCTAAAAGGAACTCTTCAATTAAAAAACCATTACTCACTTATATTGAAGAAAAAGTATTTTTAGCAGATGATGAAACTTATTATGTTGCAAAGGTTTTTCTAGATGATTCAAAATCTCGGTTTGATTATTACTTATTGAAACCAAAACTTATAGGTAAACAATTTACAAATAAGAAGTCGACTTTAGTAGCATTATTGAGAATGCAAAATCCCAATGATCGGTTCAATACGGAGCTAAAAATGTTCCATTTCCAATTTGTTGGATGGGCATATCCAAAGAAAATCCAAGATTAAAAGTTCCTAAATTAAAACAGGTTCTTCTAGTTATTAGAAAAACCTTTTTTGTTTAGTAGTAGACCAGCTATTTTATAAGCTCCTGCAATATAAAACGAAATTTGGTGTATGCAATAAAAATGTTATCAAATCCAATTTTATGTTGCGAATAACAAAAAAAAAGGGAATTGTAATTAAACATCTCCCCTTATAAAAACTAACGTTTGACGTTACTTTTCTACAAAATCTAGCGAAACAGAATTAATACAATATCTTAGTCCTGTCGGTTCAGGTCCGTCTTCAAATACGTGGCCTAAGTGGGATCCACATCTTTTGCATTCAACTTCTATTCGGTTCCAACCATATTTAGTGTCTTTTTGCTCTAATATACTTCGCTCGTTTAACACATCGTAAAAACTTGGCCAACCTGTACCAGATTTAAATTTTGTATCTGACGAGAATAAGGGGTTTTGACAAGCTTTACAAACAAAAGTTCCTTCCTTTTTCCAATTTACAAATTCGCCAGTGAATGCTCTTTCTGTGCCTTCTTCTCTAAGCACATTGTACTCTAAATCATTTAGTTGCTCTTTCCATTCAGCTTCAGATTTTACTACTTCAAATTTGTAGTTTGTAGCCGTTTCACTTTTTTTTTCTTGAGCACAAGAACTTAAGAAGAAAGATAAATTTAAGAGGAGAATTAGGCTAATGTATTTCATGATAAATAGTATTTTCGATTAAATTAATAACAATTAGAGATCACTTTAAGTTTATCTTTTTTTAAATGATAAGAGTGTAGGATTTAAGACAATTATGATCAATCAAAATCAATTAGTTGCCACTAAGGTTAATATTCCAATACAAAAAGTAGAAAGTACAATTAAACTACTAAATGAAGGAGCAACTATTCCATTTATTGCTAGATATAGAAAGGAAGTAACCGGAAATTTGGATGAAGTAGAAATAAGTGAAATTTCTAAAGCATCTGCGTTTATTAAAGAATTGGAAAAAAGAAAAGAACATATTTTAAATTCAATTGATGAACAAGGGAAACTAAGTGCGGAATTAAAAGAAAAGATTACTGAATGCACAAATAGTACAGTTTTAGAGGATATATATTTACCCTTTAAACCAAGGAAAGAAACCAAGGCAGATAAAGCAAGAAAAGCTGGTCTTGAGCCATTAGCTAAAATGATAATGTCTCAAAGAGTAGATAATTTAAACCAACTTGTAAAAAGATTTACAAATAATATAATAAAATCAGACGATGAGGCCTTTGAAGGAGCAAGGCATATTATTTCTGAATGGATGAATGAGAGACAATCATTAAGAGATCGATTGAGAAGGCAGATTGAAAGAAATGGCAAAGTAGTTTCAAAACTAGTAAAAGGCAAGTTATCTGAGGCAGAAAAGTTTAAAGATTACTTTGATTGGGAGGAAGATTTATATCGAATACCAGCACATCGTTTTTTAGCAATTTCAAGAGGAGAGAAGTTAGGTTACCTTAGGTTTAAGATTTCTATGCCTAAAGGCGAAATGGAAGACTTTATTTCTTCTTATTTTACAAAGGGGAGTAATCCAGAAATAAATGAGCAGATTAAACTGGCAGCAAAGGATGCATGGAAGCGACTTTTACATCCTGCTTTAGAAAATGAATTTAAAAAGTTTCATAAAGAAAAGGCCGATAAAACTTCTATAAAAGTATTTGGTGAAAATCTAAAGCAATTGCTTGTAGCAGCGCCATTAGGAGAGAGAAGGATATTAGCCATAGATCCAGGTTTTAGAACTGGTTGCAAGCTTGTGTGTTTAGATGAAACAGGTAAATTGCTGTATAACGAAACGATTTATCCTCATCCACCAAAGAATGATTCGAAACAAGCGATTAAGAAGCTAGCTACTTTAGCAAGTTCGTATAAAATTGATGCTATAGCTATTGGCGACGGTACTGCCGGAAGAGAAACAGATCAATTGGTTCAACGAATTAGCTTTGATCGTAAAATTCAATCCTTTATGGTGAATGAAAATGGAGCATCTATTTACTCTGCATCAAAAGTTGCTAGAGATGAATTTCCTGATTATGATATTACAGTTAGAGGTGCAGTTTCAATAGGACGAAGATTAATGGATCCTTTAGCCGAATTAGTGAAAATTGATCCTAAGTCAATAGGAGTAGGGCAATACCAACATGATGTTGATCAAAAATTATTAAAAGAATCTTTAGATTATGTGGTTGAAAGTGCCGTAAACCAAGTTGGAGTTAATTTAAATACTGCCAGTATACATGTGCTTAAATACATAGCTGGGGTTGGTCCTAAATTAGCTGAAAGAATAATTGAATATAGAAATGAAAAGGGAATATTTGATTCAAGAGCAGAACTTAAAAAAGTAAAAGGTTTTGGCGAATTAGCTTTTCAGCAAGCCTCAGGTTTTTTAAGAATTTATAAAGAAGAATTTAGTTTGGATGCTACAGGGATTCATCCTGAAATGTATTTTATAATTCAAAAAATATTAAAAGCAAATAAGATTCAATTATCCGAAGTGAAAGCTAAAAAGGAGGTAATTGATAAAATTGATTTCAAAGCATATTCCAATACTACCTTTGGTGATATTAGTTTGCAGGATGCTAAAAATGAATTTATTAGGGCAGGGGTAGATGTGCGAAGAAAAAAGAAACAATTTCAGTTTGATCCTAATTTAAAAAATATTGAGCAACTAAAGATAGGAATGACCCTACCAGGATTAGTTTCAAACATAACAAATTTTGGGGCTTTTGTAAACATTGGAATTAAACAGGATGGATTGGTTCATTTATCAAATATGGCAAATGAATTTGTGAAAGATCCGAATGAATTTGTTTACCTGGGAAAACAAATAATTGTTAAAGTATTGGAAGTTGATATAAAAAGAAATAGGATTCAATTATCAATGAAGGATTAAGAATAGGTTCTATAGTATACTCCTTGATTAGAGCAATTACAAAAACTATAAAATTTGACTATTGAATGGTTACTTTAAATTTTAAAGGATTTATTTTATCCTTGATTTTTTATAAATGAACAAGAGATATTTAGTTTCGACACTGTTATTTTATTTTATAAGCTTAGTCTCTCTCGGACAAGCTATGGAGGAGGACTATGCAATTTATTCAAATAACTTCGACTTTAAACAAGGTATTTATCTTTCGTTTAATGAGTTTAAATCCAATAGCCCAGGTTTAATTGAAGAATTTGAAAGACGTGGGAATAATATTTTAGTTTTTAATGATTCTGCCAAAAAATTCTTAGCAGTTAATCCCAATTCAGTTTGGGGATATTGCTACGATAATAACGTATATATTTCTGCAGAAGGAGGTTTTTGGAAGATTGTTAATGTTGGACAGTTGTCTCAATTTACTGCAATTGTAATAACTAAATTTCAAACAGTAGATACTTTTGGTTTCCCAATAGAACGTTATTCAAAAGTTTTGAGCCAGTTATTTTTAGATTTTAATACAGGTGAGGTAAAACGACTGAAAAAGGAAAATTTATTGCCCTATTTGGAGGAAACAAATATTTTGAGCAAAAAGGTAGAAAAGAAACTAAAATCAGAAGAAGGCCTAATAATGGCACTTAAGGAATACAACAAATTAAACCCAATTTATTTTCCATAATTATGAATAACATCGCTACACTATTATTTCTTTTTTTATTTTCTATAACTGCTTTCTCTCAAGAAATTAAACACTCAGAAACTGCCTTAATTAAGGATGTCATGGAGATGCAAGAATTAAGCTGGAATAAAGGAGATATAGAGTCTTTTATGAGTGGTTATTGGAAGTCGGATTCTTTACTTTTTATAGGAAGCAAAGGCCCTACTTACGGTTGGCATAAAACCTTATCAAACTATCAAAACTCTTACCCAAATAAAGAAAAAATGGGTCAACTTAGCTTTGGTTATTTAAAAATTGAGTTGATAGATAAATCAAATGCCTATGTTATTGGTACTTGGGAACTGAATCGTAAAGAAGATACATTACAAGGTCACTTTTCATTGATTTGGAAAAAAATTGAAGGAAGTTGGAAGATTATTGCTGACCATTCTTCATAAATAATCAGGGTTTTTAAGAAGTCTTTTTTTCTAAAGAATTATATTTGTCCATCACATGAAGAATAATAGGCTAATACTTAATCAGAAACAAATTGATTTAACTATCCAACGCCTTTGTTATCAATTAATTGAGAATCACAACAGCTTTGAAAACTCTGTTATTTTAGGACTTCAGCCTAGAGGAGTATTTCTTGCACAAAAAATAGTAAATCATTTACAAGGAATTTTTCCTGATTCGAACATTAAGTTTGGAGTTTTAGATGCAACTTTTTTTAGAGATGACTTTAGAAGAAGAGACAACCCAATAATTCCGAATAAAACAAAAATTGACTTTATTATAGAAGACAAGAAAGTAATATTGATTGATGATGTTTTATATACAGGAAGAACAATAAGGGCAGGCTTGGATGCTATGTTAGCCTATGGAAGGCCAAGTTTGGTTGAGTTATTAGTTTTAATCGACAGAAGATTAAGTAGGCACCTTCCTATAGAACCCAATTATGTTGGAACTACTGTTGATTCCGTAATTAGTGAAAGGGTTGAAGTACAATGGGAAGAAATAGACGGTAAAAATGAGGTTGTACTTAAAGAAAATATAAAAGCCTAATGGAAAGTTTATCTACCAAGCACTTATTAGGAATTAAGCACATAAGCCCTACTGATATTCAACAAATATTTGAAACAGCAGATAATTTTAAAGAGGTAATTAATAGACCAATCAAAAAAGTTCCTTCTTTAAGAGATATTACAATCGCAAATTTATTTTTTGAAAACTCCACAAGAACCAAACTTTCTTTCGAATTAGCAGAAAAGCGCTTGTCTGCAGACGTAATAAATTTTTCTGCTGCTGCATCGTCAGTTAGTAAGGGAGAAACCCTAATTGATACCGTAAATAATATTCTATCAATGAAGGTAGATATGGTAGTTATGAGACATCCAAATCCGGGTGCGGGAATTTTTCTTTCTAAACACATTGATGCAAATATTATTAATGCAGGAGATGGAGCACACGAACATCCTACGCAGGCTTTATTAGATGCATACAGTATAAGAGAAAAGCTAGGAGATGTAAAAGGTAAAAAAGTTGTAATAGTAGGAGATATACTGCATTCACGAGTGGCTTTATCAAATATTTATTGTCTCCAAAAACTTGGAGCAAAAGTTATGGTTTGCGGTCCACCAACATTAATTCCTAAATACATATCAAGCCTAGGTGTAGAGGTAGAGTATAAATTAGAAAAAGCTTTAGATTGGTGTGATGTAGCCATGATGCTTAGGATCCAATTAGAAAGACAATCTAGTAATCAGCATGATGTAAAATATTTCCCTTCTATTCGAGAATACTCTAATCTATATGGTTTGAATTCTGAAAGACTAAAGAAGTGCAAAAAGGATTTGGTTATAATGCACCCAGGTCCAATTAATAGAGGAGTTGAGATTTCTTCAGAGGTTGCAGATTCATCTAATTCAATTATTTTAAATCAAGTAGAAAATGGAGTAGCAATTAGAATGGCAGTACTTTATCTATTAGCTTCATCTTCTTCTATTCAAAAATAAAATTTCTACATTTGAACTAAATCATAAAAAATGAGTAATACTTCATATAAAATAGAGCAACACGATAAATACTCGCTAATACAAGTTTTAGAAGATAAGCTTACCGCTAAAATTTCTCCACAATTAAAAACTGAGCTTGTTCTATTAAATAGCATTGAAACAAAAAATATAATTTTCGATTTAGACAATACAAGTTATTGCGATTCTTCCGGTTTGAGTGTTATTTTAGTTGCTAATAGAATTTGCAAAGAAAACAATGGCGTTTTAGTTATTTGCAACTTAAAACCTGCTGTTTCTAAGCTTATTGAAATCTCACAATTGACTTCAGTTCTTAATATTACTCCAACTCAAAACGAAGCAATAGATTTTATTTTCATGGATGAGCTAGAGAAAGGTCTAGAAGATATGGATGAAAATCTGAACTAGTGGCCTTTTCAGTTCTTATACTAGGAAGCGGCTCAGCACTTCCAACAATTTCTAGTAATCAAACTTCTCAAGTTGTTGAGTCTGGTAACTCCTTATTTTTAATAGATTGTGGAGAAGGTACTCAAATTGAATTAAGAAGAAATAAAGTCAAAGTTCAAAAGATTGATCATATTTTTATTTCACACTTGCACGGAGATCATTTTTTTGGACTAGTTGGCCTCATGTCAACCATGCACTTGTTAGGAAGAAAAAAAGAGCTTACAATTCATGGTCCAAAAGGACTAGATGAAATCATTCAAATTCACTTTAGAAATGCTGGAAGTCATCTTTCATATGATATGAAATTTGAACAAATAAAGGAATCCGGTCAACTATTATATGAAGATTCAAAAATTAAGATTTCGAGTCTTCCATTAAAACATAGAATTTTATGTTTTGGGTTTCTATTTGAAGAAAAGAATAAACCAAGGAAACTTATAGGTAAGGCATTAGAAGATTTTAAAATACCAAACTATTCTAGGAAAAGTATTACCGAAGGGAAAGATTTTATAACTGAAAGTGGAGATTTAATCAAAAATGGGATTTTAACAAAAGATCCAGAAAAGCCCAAGTCATATGCATACTGCTCAGATACTGCATATTACACTAAATTAATAAATAGCTTACCTTCAGTTGACTTATTATATCATGAATCTACATTTTTAGAAGAAGATAGAGTTAGGGCTAAGAAAACATTCCATTCAACAGCAAAGGATGCAGCAAATGTTGCTAAAGAAATAAATGCTACAAAGTTGCTTCTAGGGCATTTTTCTAACCGCTATGAAAACAAAGAATTATTTATTTCAGAAGCAAAAGAAATATTTGAAAATACTGAGATTGCAATTGAAGGGAAAACTTTTACTATATAAAAGAAGCTATACGGTGGTATACGCTTTAATTTAATTATTGTCTTCTAAATCTTCGAAACTTAAATCCGAAAAACTTGATTTAGGTTTTTCTTCACTTGGTTCAGTGGTTTCCTCATTCTCGGATTGCCTTTTTTCATCTAGCTCTGCACGAGTTATGATTTCTTTACCTCCGTTTAGTTCGGAAATTTTATCAAGTGTTTCGTTCAAATGATCGGTAAAACTTTCAAAGTCTTCTGGATAAAGAAACAACTTATGTTTCTCATAAAAGAATTTTCCATTGTCGTTATTAAACCTTCTTTTGCTTTCCGTGATTGTTAAGTATAAGTCGTTTGACTTAGTAGATTTTACATCAAAGAAATAGGTTCTATTTCCCGCTCTTAGCGATTTTGAATAAATATCATCAGCTCTCTTTCTTGAACTGCCGTTCTCATTTCCCTCCATCAAATAGTAGTTTTTAAATCAATAGGTAATCGTTTATAGTTCTATATTAACAAATTTAATTAAAAATATTTTTAATTTTTAGATGATAATTTATCAGCCAAAGGTACTCTTTGTAAACTCATAGATTATGAGTTTAGACAAGTTCAGATTTCCAATTGGGGATTTTAAAATTCCCAAAGACTATAACAAACAAATTATTGAGACTTGGATTAATGATATCCGAAAATTTCCTTCCCAAATAAGAAAGATGGTCGATGTTTTGAGTTTAGAACAACTAGAAAAAACGTATCGACAAGAAGGGTGGAGTATCATTCAAGTAGTTAATCATTGTGCTGATAGTCACATGAATGCCTTTATTCGATTCAAACTAGCTTTAACGGAAAAATTACCAATCATTAAACCTTATGAAGAAGCAAAGTGGGCGGAGTTATCTGATGGACTCCTAAACAATTTAAATTCATCAATTTTACTTTTGAAGGGATTGCATTCTAGATGGGTCTTTCTTCTCAATTCTCTAAGTGAAAATGATCTGAAAAAATGTTACTATCATCCTGAACATCAGAAAAAAATTGAATTGAGAGTAGCAATTGCCAATTATTCATGGCACTGCAAGCATCATTTAGCTCATATTGAACTAGCTATTAAGAATCGTTAATTAGTCTACTTGTACTATATGCGAAAGCATTCCATTAAAGATTAATCCATGAAAAGGAAGAACTGAAAACCAATATAATCTTCCTGCGACTCCAAGCGGCCTAAACGTTGCTGTTTGCTTAACCTTACCATCTACTAGTTTAAATTCTAGCCAAGCCTCGCCTGGTAGCTTCATTTCTGCAAATAATAGTAACCTTCCTTCTTCCTTATTTGCATATAATACTCTCCAAAAGTCAATGCTATCACCAACATTTATTGAACTAGGATTCGTTCTTCCTCTGCGCAATCCAACACCACCAACCAATTTATCAAGGTATCCTCGAATTTTCCAAAGCCAGTTTCCATAGTACCATCCAGAATCACCCCCAATACTCCATATTTTTTCAATTGCCTGCTTTTTATTTAATGCTTTCTCTTCTCTAATATCTTTGAAGCAACCAAAAGAAGGAACTTCAATAAATTCAGAAATATTAAAGTTTATTCCACTGCTAGCGTAAGAGTCTTTCCAGCTTGAAAGTATTTCACTATTCTGAATTTTAGTGAAAGCTCTATCAAGGGCCCCTCTGTAACTCAAAGGTTCTATTCCGAGTAATTCTTGTAAATTATTGTCTTTACAAACAACCTCAATCTTCATGCTATTAACTAATGAACTTGCAAGTTTAAAAGAAGTAGAGGTTACAAAATAAAGCCAATAAGAAGAAAGCTTTGGTGTCATAATAGGAACTACATGAATTCTCCGCTTTAAATTTCTTGCTTTACCAAATTCAAGCAGCATGTTTTTGTACGTTAATACGTCAGGACCACCAATATCAAAACTTTGATTGTAGGCTTCATTCTTAAAAATTACCTTCGATAAAAACGCAAGAACATCAGATATTCCAATCGGCTGACATTTGGTGTTCAACCATTTAGGTGTAATCATGTATGGTAGTTTTTCAACAAGATCACGAATTATTTCAAAAGAGGCACTTCCTGATCCAATGATAATTCCAGCTCTTAAGGCGGTAAACTTGTATGAACCTTTAGTAAGTTCTAGTTCTACATTTTTTCTTGATTCTAAATGCTCTGATAGTTCAGATTCGTTTATAATTCCTCCTAAGTAAATAACATGCTCAACATTCGTTTTCTTTAAGGCATTTCTGAAGTTGATTGCAGATGTCTCTTCTAAAGACTTATAATCTCCGGAGGAGGACATGGAATGAACTAAGTAATAAGCTCCATCTATATCTTTAGGGATTGACTCTAGAGACTTTTCATCGAGTAAGTCGACTGTGATTACAGATATTTTATCTTTAAGGGATTCTGGTGGGTTAAACCTTTTTTCGTCCCGAACACAACAAACAACGTCATGTCCTGCTTCAATCAAAACTGGGAGTAATCTTTTTCCGATGTAACCGGTTGAACCTGTAAGTAAAATTTTCATGCAACAATAGTACTCTTAAGTAGTTACAATTGTTTAGAATTCAATTCTTTTATACTTTTAAAATTGCATTGGCGTAGTTTTCCCAACTCAGCTCTTTTGTTTTTTCAGCAACATTTTCCCTTGGTAATGGCTTATCTAAAAACCTTATCATTTGTTTAGCCATTGATTTTATGTCTTCTGCTTCAGCTAAATAACCGTTATAACCATCTTCAATAGTTTCAGGGAAGTGGCCAACTTTTGTTGCTAATAAAGGTAGTTTAAAGTTATAGCTTAGCGATTCAATTCCCGATGGTGTTGCATATTCATAATACAAGCAAACAGCATCACTCACTTGAAAGTACTTGTTTACGTCTTCATTTGGAATAAAAGAATTTACAACCATGCTATCTCTTTCTAGCCCTAATTCATTTATTAATTCTAATGGGTTATATTCTCTTTCATCGTCTGCTTTCTTTAAAAAAAGCTTTTTTGCTAAGCCAAATACTGCATTTTTAACTTTCGTGCTAAACTTAGTATTGTCAAGTGTTGCCCAAAAAGATTCTCCGCATATCAATAAGGAAACATCATCTCTTTGGTCTGCAACTAATTTAAAAGCTCTTATAAGGTTGTGTAAACCTTTGTATTTTCTAATAAACCCAAAGAATAAGAAAACGTTTTCTTTTAAGTTATTATCAGCTTTAAACTGCTTAATATCGAAATTTGAGTCTGGTTGAAACAAATCGTAAATAGGATGGTACAGCTTAATAACTGTATTGTCGTTTTTTGTATTTCTTTCTCCGGTTTCGTTAACCTTAAACTTCTTGTTCGGAAAGGTTTCTTTTAATTCATCAACAGTTTTATATGCATGTACAATGTAGTTATCCGACTGTCCAATTCCATACTTCGTAAATAGCTGATCTAGTTTACTGTTTTCTTTTTGGATAACAAAGTGTAAATCAAATACTACTTCAATGTCTGAATGTTTTTGAAGTCTTTTTGCTAGCCAACCCAATGGTAATCCTTGAACAGCTATAGACCATTGAAAAATAACCTTCTCAGGTTTTAAATCTAATAGATATTTATATGTTGCTCTCCAAGAAGCCGGATTATTATAATTAGTTATATATTTTACTTGTATTTCTGTTCCGTCTAAAAAATCAGTTTTACTGCTCTTATCTACAAATTCTCTAGGGATTATCGCAGGGTATTGTTGTGTCCAAGAAACAATATGAACCTCAACATTATCAATCTTATCTAATGTTTTTGCTAAAGATGTATTATAATTGGAAATACCCCCTTTAAACTTTGGACCAGGTCCAAAACAAACAATTTTACGCTTGCTCATTTGCTTTTTTGTTTTCTAAAGCTCTTTCATAAACCCTTCTCATTCCTTCTCTAATAGAAATTTTTGGCTCCCAACCTAAGTTTTCTTTTACCCAATCCATATTACAATACCTAGAATGAACACCAACTGGTTTGTCTAATAGTGTCTTAATTTCAGGCTTATATCCTGCAAAGTCAGTAAACATGTCGATCAAATCTAAAAATGTAGTTAACTGGCCTTGACCAATGTTTATCGCTGTGCCATCAGTTATTTTTTCCATTGCTAATAAAGTACAATCTAAAACGTCATCAATATGCACAAAATCTCTTCCTTGCTCGCCTGTTCCCCAAACTTCGAATGGTGCCTCTTTATTAGCTGCTCTAGCTGCAATTGCCGGTACTGGGTAAGTTAAATCTTGATCTTCACCATATCCTGAAAATGGACGAATACACGTAACAGATACTCCGTAGTATTTTGCCGCAATGTGTGCTAAATATTCACCAGTTAGTTTAGACCAACCATAAGTCATATCTGGTTGTCCCATTTTTGTGAAATCAATATCAGATTCAGATAAGGCAATTGCGTTTGTATCGGTCTGTAAATCTACAGGATAGGCTGCACTAGAACTAGGATAAAGAACTCTAGAAGGCTTATGTCTGCATATCCAGTAAAAGAACTCAGCATCAATGGATAAGTCCAAAGCTACCATCATTGGATCGCCATCAATTTTGGCTCTACCACCTACAATTGCAGCAAAGTGAAATACGTCAGCAAATTTGTCAAACTCCATTCCATAAGTATCTTGGAAATGGTTTTCGTTGTTATTTAAACTATGAAGGGTGTTCCTAAAATCTTCTTTAATAAAAACTAGTCTATCGTTATCACCATAAAATGAAGCATTTTTGTCAGTTTTGTTTAGGTCTGCTTTTAACCAAGTGCTTGGTTCTGTGCCAACTGATAAGTCGTCAATAAAAATGATTCTATCGTTTGTATTTTTAAATAATCGGTTTACCATGTTACGGCCAACAAATCCGCAGCCACCAGATACTAAATGCGTTTTATTCATCAAATTGGAATGTTATATTTGAACTAATTATAAGGCTNNACGAATTTCGCCAAAAAATGGGTGTTTACAAACCTAATAAGAACAAATAATTTAGAATAGCATGGGAATGAATATAGAAGATTTAGGAGTAGATAAATCATGGACCTTATTTTTAGATAGAGATGGCGTAATTAATAAGAAATTAGATAATGACTACGTTAAGAATTTGGAAGAATTCTCTTTTATTGATGGTGTATTGGAAGCCATTTCTAATTTTTCGAATCTGTTTGGTAGAATAGTTATTGTAACCAATCAACAAGGAATAGGTAAAGGCATAATGACTCACGATGATCTTAAACTTGTTCATGAATTTATGAATGAAGAGCTTAAAAAAGCAGGAGGGAGGATAGATAAAATTTATTATTGTCCGGAATTAGCTGCTGTTAACGCTCCCTGCCGTAAACCAAATATTGGTATGGCAGAAGAAGCTAAAAAGGATTTTCCAGAAATTGATTTTGAAAAATCAATAATGATTGGCGATTCTGTATCTGATATAGAAATGGGTGTAAAAGCAGGTATGTATACCATTTTTATAAGTTCAGGAGAAAAAACAGAATTAGCTGATTGGAAGCTTGCAAATCTTTCTGAGCTTAAATTCTAATTTTTATTAGTCTAGTGTTGAAAAAAAAAAGGATACTAGTTGATTTGAATTTATGATTTAATCGCCTTTCCTATCAAATAGTATTAAACTTGCATTTCTAAATATTAGGATTTGAAAAACCTCATTATTATTGTCGTTTTTAGTGCTTTCTTAATTGCTTGTAATCGAGGAGATAGATATGGTGATGAGAAAATCTTTAGGTATAATATTCCAGAAGGTATTACTTCCTTAGATCCTGCATTTACAAATATTTTAGGAAATATTGATTGCGTAAATCAATTGTTTAATGGTTTGGTTCAAATGGATGAAAAGCTAAAAGTTGTTCCATCAATTGCTAAATCTTGGGAAATTTTAGATAGTAATAAGACTTATATTTTTCATTTAAGAGATGATGTTTATTATCATGAAAATGAATTATTTGGGAAAGCAAAGAGTAGGGTTGTAGTAGCCAGCGATTTTATATTTAGTTTTAATAGAATTGTAGACCCAAGTTTAATTTCTCCTGGTAAATGGGTTTTCAATGAAGTGAAGCGAAATCCTATAAACGAGCTTGACATAACCGCACCAAACGATACCACTTTAGTGATAAAACTAGAAAAAGCATTTCCGCCATTTTTAGGAATTCTAACGATGAAATATTGCTCTGTTATTGCTTCTGAGGCACTAGCTGAGTTTGGTGATGATTTTAGATCTAATCCTATAGGAACAGGCCCATTTCAATTTAAATATTGGAGTGAGAATACAAAGTTAGTAATGCTTAAAAATTCCAATTATTTCGAAAAGGATGTAAATGGTGAATCTTTACCCAAAATGGATGCAGTATCTATAAGTTTTATTAAAGATCAGGAAGTTGCATTTCTTCTCTTTCTAAAAGGAGATCTAGATTACTTATCAGGACTGAAAGGTAGTTATAAAGATGAATTATTAAATAGTAGAGGAGAGCTAAGACCAAAGTACCTTGAGGATATTAGCTTAAGCACTAACCCATATTTAAATACCGAATATATAGGGTTTCTATTAGATTCTACCGTAGATGTTGGAATTGGTAATCCTTTATTGAATAAAAATTTGCGGCTTGCTATTAACTTTGGCTTTGATCGAGAGAAGATGTTAAAATATCTAAGGAATGGTATAGGAATAGCTGCAAACTCTGGTTTTGTTCCTCAAGGTTTGCCTTCTTTTAATGCAGATGAATTAAAAGGTTATTACTATGACCAAAAAATTGCAAAAGATTATTTAGCAAAAGCAGGATATCCAAATGGAGAAGGTTTAGAAGAAATAGTTATTAGTACAACAGCTGAGTATTTGGATATTTGTGAATATATGCAGCATCAATTAGGCGAAATAGGTATAAGAATAAAAATTGATGTAAATCCACCTGCAACAAATAATGAACTGGTTGCTAATTCAGAACTTCGTGTGTTTAGAAAATCTTGGGTTGCAGATTACCCCGATGCTGAGAACTACCTTGCTTTGTTTAAATCGAATAACTTTTCCCCTAAGGGTCCTAATTACACACATTTTACTAATGCTACTTATGATAGCTTATTTGACTATACAATGACAATTAGTAATGAGCAAAAAAGGAATACTTTGTATCTTAAATTAGATAGTATAATCGTCGCTAATGCACCTGTGGTTCCATTATTTTATGACCAGGTTGTAAGATTTATTCCTAAACACATGAGCAATATTGGTGTTAACCCTATGAACCTTTTAGATTTAAGGTACGCTGAAAAAGAAAATCGAAATATTGACTAAAGAAATAATTCAAGAAAAAACAAAAAAACTAAAGCGAATTAGTAGGATAGTTCTCCTTGGGCTTTTATTTGCAATGGTTTTTTTAGGTTATCGTGCTTCACAACTAAGATTTGATTACGATTTCGAAAAATTCTTTCCTGAAGCCAATGAAGATTTGCTTTTCTATCAAGATTTTAGAGAAACCTTCGAGAATGATAATGATTTCGTTTTAATCGGCCTCACTAGTAAGTCAGGTATCTTTAATAGTAATTTTTTAAATCAAGTTGATTCACTCTCAAAGCAATTAAAAAAAGAGTTACCTTACTTAAGAGAAGTTATTTCACCTATAGACCTGAAGTATCTAGAAAAGGATTTAAAAGGTTTTGGATTTAGACAACGTAATTACTTTCACACTGATAAACCTGAGTTACTTAAAAAAGATTCTATTAGAATATTTAGTGGAGAAGAACCTATTAGAGATATGATTTCAAAAGATAGGCAATCGCTTATCCTCATTATAAAACATATTCAATTCCCAAGTAAAGTTAAATCTGATGAAATAGCTAATTCAACCAAACAAATATTAGCAAAATTCTCTTTTGATCGGGTAAATGCTATGGGTAAGATTTTAGGGCAATTAGAATATTTAGAAATCATGGAAAGGGAGTTTCTAACCTTTATGATAATCTCAATATTTGTTTTATTTATCTTTCTAATCGTGACCTATCGGTCTATTTGGGGCGTATTTATTCCTTTATTAACAGTGATGTTGGCCGTTATAGGAAGCATGGGCATAATGGAATTAAGCGGCACACCATTAAATATGATGACTACTTTACTACCTGTAATCATGCTTGTAGTAGGTATGTCTGATGTAATTCATCTGGTATCGAAATATTTGGAAGAAATCCGCCAAGGAAGAAATAAGGAAGAAGCGATTAAGAACATGCTCCGAAAAGTTGGTGTAGCTACTTTATTAACTTCATTAACAACCGCTTTAGGATTTATTACTTTAATTGGTGTTAGTATGGAGCCTGTTCAAAACTTTGGGGTTTTTACTGCTGTAGGAGTAGTTCTAGCTTTTGTCCTTTCCATTTTATTCATCCCGGCAATATTTATGCTAATTAAAAAACCAAAGATTGTTTTTAAAGAGAAAATTCAGTCCGTTTGGGATAAAAAGTTAGGTTCGCTTTTCATTAAAATGTGTAGAAATAGGAAACAAGTGCTATTTATCTATTTCCTAATAACCATTTTATCAATTGTAGGGGCGAGTAGAATAGAATTCGATTATTTCTTAATGCAAGATTTAGATAAAGAAGAACCCCTGATGAAAGAACTTGCTTTTTTTCAAAAAGAATTCGGAGGTATTAGGCCCTTTGAAATGGCAATTATGCCGAAAGGAAATTATTTAATAGATGACTTTGAGGTTATAACTGAGCTGGATAAAATTGAAACCTACTTGAAAGAGGAGTATAAACTAGAAAGTGTCAGCAGCCCTACCATACCTTATAAGCTGATAAATAAAACACTTAGAGATGGAAGGGCAGAGTATTATAAAATTCCAGAGAATAAGAAACGTTTTGATTACCTAAGAAAACAACTAAAGAAATTTGAAGGAAAAGAAGAGTTTAGCTTAATTGTTTCACCAGAAGAAAATTTAGGTAGAATAAGTGGAAGGCTTGTTGATCCTGGGAGTCGAGAGATGCTTGAGCGTTCTCAAACGCTAAAAAACTATTTTGAAAAAAATATAGATAAGGATGTAATTTCATACAAATTAACTGGAACTCCTGTTATTATTGATGAAAGTAGCCGGATAGTTTCTAAAAATATTTTTATTGGCTTACTAATTGCCTTCTTTATTATTGCATTAAGTATGGGCCTTCTTTTTAAGTCATTTAAAATGGCCGTCCTTTCTTTAATTCCTAATCTTTTTCCAATTTTACTTACTGCAGGTTTTATTGGTTATTTAGGAATTGATTTAAATATGACCACTGCCATAGTTTTTACCATCGCTTTTGGAATTGCTGTAGATGATACAATACACTTTTTAAGCAGATATCGACAGGAAGTTAGGTTGGGGAGAGGTAATCTGCTTGGATTAAGAAGAACATTTATTTCAACTGGAAAGGCAATTATAATAACGAGTATTATCCTGTTAGGAGGTTTTGGAAGCCTATTGTTTTCTACTTTCTTGAGTACCTTTTATATAGGCCTTTTCGTTAGCATGACACTGTTTTTTGCAGTTTTAACAGATTTGACTTTGCTTCCGATATTGCTTTTAAAAAAGAAAAAAAATTAATCCTTATCTCTTTTATTAAGAAAGAACATGCTAACCAACCAAATAACTACAGCAATAATGCTAACGGTCATGGTTATATCACCATTTTTATTGAAAAAATAGCTAACACCGATACAAGCAAATAAGACTAATGCAATTATTCCTTTTATTTGATCTTTTCTGTACATAACGCGAAAATAGCAAATCCATAAGTGCTTTTTAATATACCTTTGTAAAAACATCTTTTAAAAATGAATTATATCCTCTTTGACGATAGAAGAAACAATTTACTTCCATTTACTTATACAAGGCCTGTATCTGAAATTAGGTGCGGGATTTTAACTATTACAGAAAAATGGGCACATCATTTAGATGGAGAGATTTCGTTTCTTACAGAAGATTACCTTCAGGTTAAATATCCAGTTAATTATACTGCTGAGAATGTATACATCAACGGTTCAATTATTCCTGATGAATCTTTGCTTGCAGTAATTGAAAGAATGGAGGAAGGAGATCTTTTATTTCATTTAGAAAAAGAAAAAGTAATTGCTTTTAAATCGAATCAAAAAGTAGATTTAGACAACTTAGAGTCTTTTCAATTTGTTCAACATAACTATGAGAATGACTTTTTAGATATTAATGATGTTTGGGATATTTTCTCAAAAAATGCAGAGGCCTTAAAACAAGATTTCCTGCTATTAACAGAAGGGAGAGTATCTGCATCGCTTGATGAAACAAACACTCACATTGGCAATGATTTGTTTATAGAAGAAGGGGCAATAGTTCAAGGTGCAATCTTAAACTCAACTAGCGGGCCAATTTACGTTGGTAAAAATGCTGAGATAATGGAAGGGTCTGTTGTTAGAGGAGGACTTGCATTGTGCGAAAGTGCTGTTTTAAAATTGTCGACTAAGATATATGGTGCTACTACTGTTGGTCCATTTTCTAAAGTAGGAGGAGAAGTTAATAATTCGGTAATTTTTGGATATAGCAATAAAGGTCATGATGGCTTTTTAGGTAACTCTGTGTTAGGTGAGTGGTGTAATTTAGGTGCTGACACTAATGTTTCAAACCTAAAGAATAATTACGCTGAAGTAAAAATTTGGAATTTTGAAAAAATGGGTTTCAAGAATTCAGGACTACAATTTTGTGGAATGATGATGGGAGATCACTCTAAGAGTGGAATTAATACCATGTTTAACACGGCAACTGTTGTTGGAGTGAGTTCAAACATCTACGGAGGAGGATTTCCAAGAAACTATATTCCGTCATTCTCATGGGGAGGAGCTGATAAATGGGTAGAGTTTAGAACGAACAAAGCATTTGAAGTGGCAGAAAAAATGATGGAAAGAAGAGGTATTCCTTTTACTGAGGCAGATCATGCAATTTTAACTCATGTGTTTGAGGTAACAAAGAGTCACAGGAATTTTTAACGATATTCTGACATAAGAGCAGAAAAATGTTTTGGCATAAGCCTTGAATAATATCTAACGTGGTCATTATTTTAATGATTGCGTTTTTTTAACTGACAATTTGACCCAATATATATGAGCTCATTTCAATTTGACAAAATTTCTTTAGCTAGTGCAATCGATGATGAAGCAGAATTTATTCCTTTAATGACATCTGAAGATGAGGAAGAAATGAATAAGGAGGAGACTCCTGAAGTTCTTCCAATCTTAACTTTAAGAAATACAGTTTTGTTCCCGGGAGTAGTTATTCCAATAACAGTAGGTAGAGATAAATCAATTAAACTTATACAAGATGCCAATAAAGGCGATAAAGTAATAGGTGTTGTATCTCAAAAAGATGATCAAATTGAAGAGCCCAGCCTTGAACATTTATTTGAAGTGGGAACAATTGCAAGAATTTTGAAAATGTTCCGTATGCCTGACGGCAATACTACAGTTATTATTCAAGGAAAGAAAAGGTTTAAGTTACTAGAAATGCTTGAAACTGAACCGTATCTCAAGGCCAAGATTGCTCCATACGAAGTTAGTAAAACTCCTACTGACGCCAAGTTTGACGCATTGGTTTCTTCAATCAAGGATATGGCTCTTAGAATTATAGAACAGTCACCTAATATACCCTCTGAAGCATCTTTCGCTATCAAAAACATTGAGAGCAGTTCATACATGATCAACTTCATTGCTTCAAATATGAATGCTGAGGTTTCTGATAAGCAGAAATTATTGGTTGAACCTGATATTAGAACTAGAGCTGAGTTATTGCTTCAATATGTTACTAAAGAGATGAAGCTACTAGAGCTGAAGAACGATATTCAATCTAAGGTTAAAACAGATATTGATAAACAACAGAAAGAGTATTTCTTGAATCAGCAAATGAAGTTAATTCAAGAAGAACTAGGAGGAACTCCTCAAGATCAGGAGATAAAAGAATTTGAGAAAAGGGCAAAAAAGAAGAAGTGGAATAAAGAAGTAAAATCAAGGTTTGAAAAGGAACTTGGAAAGCTTCAGCGAATGCATTCTGCATCCGCGGAATATTCCGTTCAGGTAAATTATGTAGAGACTTTACTAGACCTTCCATGGAATGATTTTTCGAATGATAAGTTTGATTTAAAACGTGCAAAAGAAATTCTTGATAGAGACCATTATGGATTAAAGGACGTAAAAGATAGAATTATAGAGCACCTTGCTGTTCTTAAGCTTAAGGGTAACATGAAATCGCCAATCCTTTGTCTTTATGGCCCTCCAGGAGTTGGTAAAACTTCTTTAGGAAAATCTATTGCAGAAGCTATTGGTAGAAAGTATGTGAGAATGTCTTTAGGAGGATTAAGGGATGAAGCAGAGGTAAGGGGGCACCGTAAGACTTATATAGGTGCTATGCCGGGAAGAATTTTACAAAGTTTAAAAAAGGTACAAACCTCAAATCCTGTTTTTGTTCTAGACGAGATAGATAAGATTGGAACAGGAAGTTTTAATGGAGATCCTTCATCTGCAATGCTAGAAGTACTAGATCCTGAGCAAAATGAAACCTTCTATGACAACTTTGTTGAAATGGATTATGATTTATCAAAGATTCTATTTATAGCAACAGCCAATTCATTAAATACTATTCAGCCTGCACTTAGAGACAGAATGGAGATTATTGAGATTAATGGATATACCCTAGAAGAAAAAGTTCAGATAGCCAAGAATCATCTTATTCCTAAGCTAATTAAAGATAATGGGTTGACCAATAAGCAAATATCAATTCCTTCTAAAGTAATTGAAAAAGTTTGTGAAGAGTATACAAGAGAATCTGGAGTAAGAACCTTAGAAAAAAGGCTTGCAAAGGTTGTGAGGTTTGCCGCTAAATCAATTGCATTAGAGGAGGCATATGAAACAAAAATTTCTACAGATAAGGTGTTTGAAATATTAGGTCCTGGTCATTCTAAAGATAAATACCAAGGAAATGATGTAGCAGGTGTTGTAACAGGATTAGCATGGACACAAGTTGGTGGAGATATTTTATATATTGAAGTAAGTTTAAGTAAAGGGAAGGGTAAGCTTACCTTAACGGGAAATTTGGGCGATGTAATGAAAGAGTCTGCAATGATTGCACTTGAATATATAAAAGCTCATGCGGATGAATTTGGTATAATAAATACGGCATTTGAAAATTGGAATGTTCATATTCACGTTCCTGAGGGTGCAACACCAAAAGATGGCCCTTCTGCTGGTATTACCATGTTAACGGCAATAGTTTCAGCATTTACCCAAAGAAAGGTAAAGAGCAGACTAGCAATGACAGGAGAAATTACATTAAGAGGTAGAGTGCTGCCTGTAGGTGGAATTAAAGAGAAGATTTTGGCTGCGAAAAGAGCAAACATTAATCATGTTGTACTTTCAGTTGATAACAAGAAAGATATTGATCAAATTGATTTACAGTACATTAAAGGATTAGACTTCTCTTATGTTACGGAAATGAAAGAGGTTATTGAAATTGCTTTGCTTAGCTCAAAAGTTAAGAACCCAGTTCTTATTTCTTAATAACCTTGTAAGGCATTTTTATAATTTCCTTTTGGGAAATCCGAATCGATTGCTTTTTGCCAATTACCATACATTGCGTTAGGTAAAATGACAAACCTTGAACCGAATTTATTTGAGATATTAGATACAATTTCGTTTCTATCATTAATTGATAAATCCCTACTATCGAGTTCGTTATTAAAATCGGCAAGGTTGTCGCCTACATACATGATAACCTCGTAAGATTTATTTACTGCCTTTCTTCTTTCAGATTTTTCAGAATCACCTTGTTTTAGGTAGAAGTTTTTTTCATTAAAATCAAATCCAAATCTATTTAGGTTTTCCATTGTCCAATCTAGAGTTTCTTGATCTCGATTACTAATGAAAATTATGCTAAAATCGAGATCTGTAGCATGTTTTATAAACTCAATAGCCCCTGGAACAGCTTTCGCTTCTTTTTTTTCTACCCAAGCATTCCACGAGCCTGTTGTATAGTTTTTATCTTTAATTATTAGCTGAGCGTTGTATGGCGAATTATCTAAAACAGTTTCATCTAAATCCATCACTATGGTAGGAATTCCTGTAAATTCTTTATTATCCTTTAGTATCTCTAAATGATATTTTCCAGAATTGAATGCTTGGTAACAGAGTGCTTTATATTCACCTGCAGTTTGTTGCCAAACTACAGCATTTAAGTCTTCTCTGCAGGACCCTGTTGATCTGTTACTTTTTTGATTTGTTGTGGCGCTATTATTTAAGTTTGCGCATGAAAGTAATAAACTAGTAATCGTTAGAAAGAAAAGGTATTTAGTTTTCATTTTATTCAATAATAATACTGTTTCTACTTATAGATGACATGGAGAAAACTCCAAGAACATCATTTTGTACTTGACCTGCAATATCGGTAATATTTGTTCTAATATTTGCAGTTGGAGTAGCAAAAAGTCCTCCATTATTTGCCTGTGTAGAAACTTGGATTAAGTAATTCCAAACTACTTCATTAATACTAATTAATTCAACACTAACACTATCGCCAATAATAAAAGGTTCATCTTCATTAGTTATTCCTGCTCTAATTGGAACTATAAAAATAAATCCATCTGCTGCATCACCGCTAAATGCCGCATCTTGTGATAAGTTATATTGAGCATAACTAGCAGTATCAATAGGGTCTTTATTCTTAAATGCTTTTATCCAATACCAATCTCTTCTTCCTGCAAAATCTCTTGACCAAAACTGCGCATAATAACCTTCTTCAGCTCCTGGTTCTTCCTCTTCAAAATTATAAGTTATTGAATCTATTACAGGAGAGGGATTTAAGGTTGATACTGACATATAATCTTTATTATTTGCAGTGATTTTTAATTTATATTCATAACCTATACTATCAATTCTTCCATTTGTTGAAGGGTCATACGTGTAATTTCCATTACTATTATGTGAAAAATTATATATTGTGTTATTTGGACCTTCAATACTCACTGCCGCATTGCTAACTCCGGGCGTAGGTGAATTTAAAAAATAAGATGCTGTTTGAGTCACACGAATAGTTTGTAGTGTAGAATCTGACGAAACAAATGCATCGATTACTAGCTGAGTTCTTCCAGTATCTAAATCGAGGTCTATTTTATCTTCACAAGAATAAATTGTAAAGATTGAGGCTATTAGAAGTATGTATAAAATCTTTTTCATTCTATTAAAAGTTAAAGTTGTAAGAAACTGCAGGAACAAAACTTCCTATAACTGCATATCTTATTGCATCTGTTTGTTGAGGATTATTTTCGTTTTGCTCAAAGTAAATTGAGAATGGATTTCTTCTATTGTAAACATTGTAAACAGAGAATACCCATTCGCCTTTGATTCTTCTATCCTTGTTTTTTTCAGGTGTTAAGGTAGCTGATAAATCTAATCTGTGATATGCAGGTATTCTAAAGTTGTTTCTTTGGTTATCCACATTATGAGCAACAACAACTCCTTGAATTTCATATCTATTTGTTGGGAAAGTTGCAGGAGTTCCTGTTGAGTATACAAAGTTTGCCGAGAAAGACCACTTCTTATTCAATTCATAAGAGTTTACAATACTTAAGTTGTGCATTCTATCAAATCTGGTAGGGTACCATTCATCATTGCTAATTCCATTTACTTGTCTTTCTGACCTTGAAAGGGTGTAACTAACCCAACCTGTCAATTTACCAGTATTCTTTTTTACATAAAGCTCAATACCGTAAGCTCGGCCATCACCGCTCAATAATTCACCTTCTAATTCTTCATTAAAGAAAATATCAGCATTGTCTATATAGTCAATTTGATTTTGAAAATCTTTAACATAGATTTCAGCTGAGGTTTCATACTTGTTTTGCTTAAAATTTCTGAAATATCCGATGGCAATTTGATCAGCAATTTGTGGTTTAATATTATTGGTGGTAGGCAACCAAATATCAATAGGAGTAGAGGCAACAGTATTAGAAATTAGATGAAGGTACTGTGTCATTCGATTATAACTGCCTTTTAATGAACTGAATTCATTTAAATCATATTTAATAGAAAATCTTGGTTCAAGATTATTATATGCAGCAATAGTTTCGCTTCTTTTGAAAGATTCCTCGCTATCTAATGGTCTTGCCACTCCCGGTATGGTATCTCTGTAATTTTGTTTATTAGCACCTCCTAAATAATTAAATCTCGAAAATCTAATACCATATAATAAACTTGTTCTAGCATTTAGTTTTTGTTCATTTTGGAAATAAATCCCTGTTTCTAAACCATATTTTTCAGGTAAACTAATATCATTTCTTTGACCTTCACTTGCAAATGTTGCCACAGCAGGTTTAAAATCATAATAAATAGCCTGAGCACCAAAACGTATTGTATTGTTATTATTTAGGTAATATGAAAAGTCTGGCTTTATACTTGAACTCACTATACTCGAACTCCACTCAAAATCATTCGCAGGATCATCTTCCCCAACACCAAACGCATAATCATAATCACTATAGAAAGCAGTAAGATTCATAAACAACTTCTTACTGAAAATATGATTCCACCTTAATGTCGAAGTTGCATTACCCCAATTAAATAAGAATCCAGATCCAAATACATCTCTTCCAAAGTAGCCAGAAAGGTATAGCTTGTTGTTTTCATTTATTTCATAATTTACTTTAGCTGTTAGGTCATAGAAGTAAAATTTACTATCTTCAAGATTGTCATTTAAGAAAGGTTTGGCGAGAATATCCGCATATGAGCGTCTTCCTGCAATTAGAAAGGATGATTTATCCTTTTTTAAAGGGCCTTCAATTGCCAATCTGCTAAAGATAACTCCAACACCTCCGGTCCCTTCGAGTTCCTTTTTATTTCCTTCTTTCATTCTTATATCAAGAATTGAAGAAAGTCTGCCACCATATTCAGGTGCGATACCACCTTTGATTAATTTTACGTTTTTAACTGCATCAGGGTTAAATACAGAGAAAAAGCCAAATAGGTGAGAGGAGTTGTAAACTGGAGCCTCATCCAATAAAACAAGGTTTTGGTCAATTCCACCACCTCTTACATTAAACCCTGTACTTCCTTCACCAACTGTACTTACACCCGGTAATAACAAAATACTTTTTACAACGTCTGCTTCACCTAATAATGCAGGTATTTTTTTTATCGTTTTTGAGTCAATTTTGTTGACACTCATTTCAACGCTTTTGATGTTGTCTTCAGACTTTTCAACGGTAATTTCTACTACCTCAATGCTATTAACTTGTTCTGTAAGTTCAACGTTCCTCTGTATATTTTCGGTAAGATTTATTTTAATAACTTTTTCTTGATATCCTATGTAAGAATAAGCTATGTCATATGTTCCTTCCTCTAGTGTAAGGGAATAGAATCCATATACATTGGCGCTTACTCCTACAGCTTTACCTTTAAGGTAAACTGTTGCACCTATGAGCTCTTCTCCTGAGGAAGCTGATTTGACATACCCACTGATTGTGTATTTTTCTTGAGCAATAGAAATTGCTGATATACATAATGCAATTAGGACCGTAACTATTTTATTCATTGGTTATTTTTTGGAACGCATAAGTAACGCAGAGTGTAGCATTTTTGTTTAAGAAAATGACACAATAATGTTAAAAAGGATAAGCGGTCTTATTTTAATTTTAAAGAGGAGATTAATTAAGTGATAGACTTACCTCTTAATAGCTCTGTCCATCTGCCTTTGAGCATCTTTACTTTTTAAAGTTTCTCTTTTGTCATGCATTTTTTTACCCTTTGCTAAAGCAATATTAAGTTTAGCTTTTCCCGATTCATTAATGAAAAGTAGAGTAGGTACTATGGTTAAACCAACATCTTTAATTTTTTTCTCAAGCTTTTCTAGTTCGCCTTTATGTAAAAGTAGTTTTCTTGGTCTTTTAGCCTCATGGTTTGTAAAGCTTGCTTCAGAATATGGAGTAATGTCAATATTATAAACGAATAACTCACCCTTTTTGAATGCACAATAGCCCTCTTTTATTGAAGCTTTACTTTCTCTAATGGATTTAATTTCAGTTCCTCTTAACTGAATTCCAGCTTCAAATTTGTCAATAAATTCATACTCGAAAGAGGCTTTCTTGTTTTTTATACTTACTGAATTGGAAAATTTTGAAGACATAATTCAAAGTTAATAATCAATTGAAGTTTAATTCAGTTTTACTTGAAAAAATGGATGTTTTCTGCTTTTGTTTTATTTAAATAAGAATGAATTAAAATAGACATGTCTTGATCATCATATGCTGAATTAAGGTGTGGTTTCACTTCATCTATGTTTTCTATAGAAACAGAATCTTTTACTCTTCCATAGCCTTTATATCTGCCTTTTTCAACTAAAATAATTGCGTTTTCTTTGCTATTTTCAAGTGGTTCTTTAATCATAAAAGTTGAATTAATAATAATTCTTTCTTCAATAGCTTTTTTAACTCGGTTGTTGTATTCATAAGCATTCTCTTTGCCACAGCAAGCTCCCTCGCATTCAAATTCTTCGATATAATTGCATTTTCCTGTACCTATTGGTTGCAAACCAGAAAGCCGCGGGCACAGCTGAAACTCATAAACGATATTTTTTAAAAAATTTTTGATTTCTGATTGACTTTTAAATACTATCAATGGTTTATCAAATTTTCCAGACCTACCGATATTAAATCTTAAATAACCGTTTCTGTCTTCATACTTAAATAGTCCATAGTTTAGGGTTACTCTTTTCATCGAGCGATTATACCTAGGCCAATGTTTTTTAATTTCAGTCGCTTCAATAATGTCGACTAATAATTCATTTTCAATTTCTTGATAGTTAAGCCCAAAAACGTTTTTCACAAAATAGTTTTTTGAGCCAGTGTTAGAATTTCCTGAAAAATGCGAGTGAACTCGTTTTTTTATGTTTTTTGCTTTTCCGATATAAACAATCTCTTTCTTCTGATTCAAGAAGTAATAGATTCCTTGTTTTTCGGGTAAAGCCATAAAATCACTTTTGGGCATATTAGGAGGTAAAAGAGCTTCTAATGATTGAGGTTTTAATGAATTTGTTATGAACTCTTGATTATCTTTTTGCAATAATAATCCAAAAAGAAGGGTAGTGGCACGAGCATCTCCTGCTGCTCTATGTCTATTATTAAGTATAATACCTAAGCTTTCACATAATCTTCCCAAGCTGTAGGATAACTTGCCTGGTAGTATTTTTCTACTAAGTCTTACAGTGCAAAGTTTTTTACGCCTAAACTGAATTCCAATTCGATTAAATTCTGCTTTAATAAAGTTGTAATCGAAATTAACATTATGTGCTACAAATATTTGATTGTTAGTTATCTTTAGTATTTCCTCTGCTATGTCCTTAAATAAAGGAGCTTCTGCCACCATTTCATCAGTAATCCCGGTAAGTTTTGTAATGTTGTATGGAATTTGTCGACATGGATTTATAAGGCTTTGGTACTCTTTTACTATTCTTTTTCCATCAAAAATATAGATTGCGATTTCAGTTATTCTGCTATTCGTCGCGCTTCCGCCTGTTGTTTCTATATCTATTATTGAGTACACTATTCAAAGGTAATTATAAGGCATAAAAAAACCGCTTGCGTCTGCAAGCGGTTTTTTTATAAAAATGTGTTATACAGTTTATGCATTTACAGACACCTTAGGTGCTGCTTCCATTATTTCAGCATTTGCATTATCATTAAACTGCTTAAAATTGTTTACAAAAGATTCTGCTAGAACATTTGCTTTCTTATCGTAAGCAGCTTTATCAGTCCAAGTGTTTTTTGGGTTTAAAATATCTGCAGGAACGTTAGGGCAAGTATTTGGCATTGCAAGGCCAAATACTCCGTGCTCAGTATATTCAACATCATTCAGCTGATTAGTCAAAGCTGCTGTAATCATTTCTCTTGTATATCTTAGCTTTAATCTAGAACCTACGCCATATTCACCACCAGACCAACCTGTGTTTATTAGCCATACATTTACATTACTTTTAGCCATTTTTTCACCAAGCATTTCTGCATATTTTGTTGGATGTAAGGGCATAAATGGAGCTCCAAAACAGGCTGAGAATGCAGTTTGTGGTTCTGTAATACCAGCTTCTGTACCTGCAACTTTTGCAGTGTAACCAGAAATAAAGTGATACATTGCCTGACCTGGAGTCAATTTTGAAATAGGAGGTAAAACACCGTAAGCATCACAAGTCAAAAAGAAGATGTTTTTTGGGGTACCACCAATGGATCCTTCTTGAATATTATCAATATGATCTATTGGATAACTAACTCTAGTATTTTCTGTTTTTGTGCTATCTTCATAATCAACTTCGCTTGAATTATCTTTAAAGTTTATATTCTCTAATAAAGCTCCAAATTTAATTGCATCATAGATTTGTGGTTCATTTTTTCTTGATAAGTCAATTGTTTTAGCGTAACATCCACCTTCGAAATTAAAAACTGAATCATCGTCCCAACCGTGTTCGTCATCCCCAATTAGCTTTCTATTTGGGTCAGATGATAAGGTTGTTTTTCCTGTTCCTGAAAGGCCGAAGAAAACTGCAGTATCACCATGTTTGCCGACATTTGCAGAGCAATGCATTGGCAAAACACTATGATTGTGTGGTAAAAGGAAATTTAGGGCTGAAAAAATACCTTTTTTTATTTCTCCTGTATAGCCTGTACCTCCAATAAGTAAAGTTTTCTTAGAAAAGTTCATAACTGCAAAGTTATGTTGACGTGTTCCATCAATTTTAGGGTCAGCTTTAAAGCCAGGAGCACAAATAATGTTCCACTCGGCTTCGAAATTTTCAATTTCTTCTGTTGTTAGCCTTAAAAACATGTTGTTTGCAAACAAGTTTGAATAAGGAAATTCAGAAACTAATCTAACATTTAGTTTATATTTTTTTGAAGAGCATACTGATGCATCTCTAACATAAACTTCTTTTCCTGAAAGGTAAGCAGTTACCCTATTGTAAAGGCTGTCAAACTTATCAGCATCAAATTTAATGTTAATGTTTCCCCACCATACAGCGTCTTTGGTTACATCATCTTCAACAATAAATCTGTCTTTTGGAGATCTTCCTGTAAACTCACCTGTGTCAACTGCTAGTGCGCCTGTGTCAGATAAAACACCTTCGCCTCTAGCAATTGTGTCTTCAATTAATTGTGATGGAGTAAGGTTCCAATATGCAGCCGCAACATTGTCTAACCCTAATTCTGAAATAGAAGCATTTTTTGCTTTTCTTCCGTACTCGTTCATAAAAGTTTTTTTTGATTTATACTACGAAAATTAAAGAGTGTTTTTTTCGCTATTTAAAGTTTTAATAATACAAAGGTAACGGGCTTTTTAAGAATAGGTTCGAGAAAGGTTAAGTTTTTTATTAACAGTTATATTTTGGAAATAAATGTTAATTTGTAAAAAAATGAAGTCAATAGTTGTAATTCATTACAAATTGCTATTTTTTAATGACTTAAATGTTTGAAGGTTAAAAAAACATAATAGGAACTTATTGCTTTTCAAACCTAATTAGCTATAGCATTTATTAATTCAGTCATACTTGAATAAGGATAAAATTGTTCCTTTGATTTATTTTTTGATAAAATAAAATTTCTGCAAGCTGATTTTTGATTTATCGTTTCCGTTCTGATTATTCCTTCTTTGAGAATAGTGTAGGAGATGTAACCTAAAGGTTTAAGGTGTTTTTCGTAGAATTCAATTTTTTTATCATCCACAAAGAATTCAATCAAAATAACTGGAGAGTATTTTTTTAAACTATCTAAAGCACCTTTTAAAACAAAAGTCTCATAATTCTCGACATCTATTTTTATTAAATTAATGTTAGGTATTTTCTTGTGAGTTAAAAAATAATCTAATGTTATCTGCGGAACTTTAACAGTTTTATAATTAATCCAGTTTCGGTAAAATTTATTAGAGAATTCAAAATCAGCAGATAACACATCACATATTTGTTCTTTTTCAGGTACAGTAAACTCAATTTCTTTGTTGCTATCGCCTAATGCATTTTCTGATATAATAACATCTTGAATCTCGTTAATTATTAAATTTTTTCTTAACCTTTTTACATTAATATGGTAGGGCTCAAATGCATATACTTCAGCTTTTTGATTTACCTTTCTTGAAATTATAGAATATAATCCCGTATTAGCCCCAATGTCGATTATTACTTTACTTTGTTTTGCTAATTCTTTAAATATTTTTGCTTCAATTAATTCGGAATAAGAATCATTCTTAAAATATAAAGAGTCAACAATTCCATCATCAAATTTAGAATACATTTTAAATTGAACATCATCTATTTCGAGTTTTGATATTCCTGAATACCTTATTCTTTGTAAAATTAATTTTCTAATGAGTTTATCTGTTGTATTCCAAGATTTGTAAAGAAATCTAAGGAGTGGGTTGATAAACTCTAATTTTAATATGTTCATTCGATCATCTTAAATGACAAGAGTAATAAATCAATAAGTTCTAAGAAAGCTAAGTTATATTTTATTTATAAATAAGTTTTGAAAATAGGGATACTATGGTTGACTTTAAATAACTATCATTTTTTATTGATTTTATCTAAATAAACTATGTATTTGGGCATCCTCATTCTCTCTAATGCCGCATATTCAATTAAGGCGAATTTTATTTAAGACTTAGTTTTTTCTTCATATCACCTTCGTAATATGTAATAATTAAAAATGCAACATAAAAAGGAAGACTCGGAATTTTGTATCTTGATAATGCACCAAAATTGTATGATGTAAGTCCGATTGCTATTCCAAAAGTAATAGAGAATATTAAGAATGCTCGAATCTCAGGGTTATTCGATACGAGCTTGATAAACTTAACAGGATTAACCTTAAATAAAATGTAGATGGTTAACAGTAAGAGAATCAGATTTTGAACTGCTTCAAATAGAGTTGCAACATTCCTAACATCACCAATTATAAAAGGCCTATAGTAAGTTACAAAAAAGGCCTGTGGTGATTTTTCTAGTATACCTGTAGGAGTATACTCTACAGTTCCAAGACTATATCCTGACTGATTTCTTGTTTCTGCAAGGTATGTATGCCAACTATTAAATCCTTCGGCTACCGACTGCACGTTTTCAATTGAATATTTACCCGCATCTTTAGAAACTGACTGAATAATAATATATCCACCGCCGATAAAGCCTAATATTATTATTGGTGTAATTATAAATTTTAGGAATGAATTAGAAACATTTTGATTTATCTTTCCTTGCACCCAAAGCAGAATTACTGGAATAAAAGTATATAGGATATAGGGTTTTAGAATTTGACATAATAAGACCGAACTAATTATAGTCAAAGTTGACAGTACAATTTGTTTTTTCTGAATAAGATTTTGCGTCGAACTAAAAATAAACCCAACACATGCTAAAGTTAATGGGTCTTTTAGAATTCCTGATCCCCAAATACCTAAGGAGGGATAAAACAAAATACCAATTGCGAATAATTTAGTTAGACGAGGATATAAATTACATAAGCTTAAATAAAGCTTCCATACCCCTATAGCAGTTACTATTGTAAATAGAATACTAGAAGCAAGATAGTTTCCTCCGGTGAGAATATTGAAAACACTCAAGGCTTTACTCATAAAAAAAACATCCAAGGAACCAAATGCATAAAAAACATCAAAGGATTGCCCAAAGTATATGTTTCTAATATCCTCAAATGAGCTAAACATAATTTTAAAATATGTTTGAGGACTAGCCATAAATTGCTCTCTAAAAAAATTTCCTCCGGCAAAATACAAAAAGGTGTCTCCGCCTTTGTAATAATATACATGTATTAGAACGAATAATACCGCAAATGAAATTTTTGCGACAATAAACGGGAAATAATATTTAGAATATAGTTTTTTTGAGTCAGGCCTTATAAAATAGGCAATTGTAACTACAAATATTATTACTAATAAGCTAATTAATCCGTCGATTAATGAAATTTCTCTTACTAACAAGTTCTTTTCTTATTTTAAAAAATAATTTGTCAAAAATCTGATTTATTCTTTGTATCCGCTTTATTAATCTTAGATGTTTAAAAAAAACGGTTAATAAGCATGACTAGTAGATTAGAATATTTAATGAATATGACTTGTTTTGCAAACTAATCTAACTATTATCCTTTTTAGAATGGAATTTAGCAGAAACAATTTATTTGATTTTTTCACAAAGGATCGTTTTACTTTGTTAAATGGGACTTTATGCCTATTAATAATTTCCTGCGTTCACATTCTACTAAATGGCTATGAATTTGGAATGGGGGACCAGGTCATTCAAATTCCGATAATTAAAAAGTTAATTAATCCATCATTATATCCAAACGATTATCTCTTTACTACTATTGATGGTTATGTCAGTTTTTTCCCGTTGTTGATGGCGAAGCTAGTATTGCTCTTTAATGATATGAAGCTAATATATTATACTATCTATATTTTAAGTTTATTGATTTTTTATCGAGCAATTTTCGGAATAGCCAACCTTGTTTTTAATAGACAAGTTGGGATTATCTCGGTTTTATTAATGCTATTTTTAAATCCTTCTCTTGGTGGTAGTGTAATTTACTTTAGTAGACTTTTTCCTGCACAAGTTGTAATGCCGTTAGCCTTGTACTCTATATTTTTATATCTATCTGGAAAAAAGAAATTGGCATTTATTATTTTAGGAATTGGTTTTAATCTTCATGTTCTAGTATCTGCCTTCGCTTGTTTTATAATTGGTGTTCATTCAGTAACAAACTTTCTAAAAGAAAATGAGAAACTTAAATCAATTATAATTTATTTGATTTTGTTTCTTCTAATGAGCTTGCCTTCCATATTAAGAATTGTACAGTCACATGAAGAAATAGACAATTTAGCTGAAACGCTCCGTATTTTCAAGATTCAAGGAGGCCATCATAGCTTTCCTTCTACATGGGAGTTAAATACTTGGTTAACTTACTTTTTATTTTTACTCGCAGGTATACTTGCTTATTTTAAAACTCCATTCAAAAAAAAGCCAACCTTTTTTGTAGTTTCATTTTTCTCTATAGCATCGCTCTGTTTTGTTGGTATTTTATTCACTGATTTTTTTCCAAGTATAAATATAATTAAGGCGCAGTTTTTTAGAAGTACAAATTATTTAACGATCTTTGTTTTAATGACTTTGGCAAATGCCATTCATTTTTTTTGGGATAAGAACTTTCTAAATAGAATTGTAGTTAGCTGTTTATTTTTGACCTTATTTCTGCCAATAACTATAAATAGCCTAGTCATTTCAATAGTTTCACTATTATTTGTTGGACAAAAGAGATTTTACTTTTCAATTCCAAAACTTAGAGTTAGTCGAATTCATATTATAGTTGCTTGCGTTTTATTTGTTGTTATTCCTTCCTCAATTTTTTTAATTATGCCTGAAGTGTTAAACCTTGTTCTAGATTTATCTAAAAGACATTATCTAAGAGTATTTTCATTATCACTTGTAGTGCTTGTATTGTTTAGTTTAACTGCATATTCCTTAAAAACAAGAAGGAACATAGTCTTTTTAGGAATTGTATTGATCTTATTTACCTTTCCAATGATGTATTCAGTTTTTCATTCAAATGATAGATACAATATGGATTGGATTGAAGCACAACTTTGGGTAAAAGAGAATACAAGCAAAGACGTTAAGTTGCTTACTCCACCAACTGAAATTGGGTTTAGAGTTTATTCGGAACGAGCAATAGTTTGCGAATTGAAGGATGGAACCCAACAATACTTTAAAAATGAATTTGGATTTCAATGGTGGGAGAAGGTTAATAGGCTAAACCCTGAGGAGAACCCATTTAAAAATAAGTCTGAATCTGAACTGATTAATATTGGAAAAGATTATGGTGCGAAATACTTGGTTTTTTACAATGACAAAGATTTGTCCTTAAAACAAGTATTTAGAAACGACACTTATGTTGTATACCAGTTTTAATAAAACTTATTAATGTCTAGGTTTAAAAAAATAGCTACCCTAAGTTTAGGACAAGGAATTAATGTATTGGTTGGATTTCTTTTTCTACCATACATGGCGAGGTTACTTCCTGTTGAAGACTATGGAACATATGGACAGGTTTTATTAATCGTTTCTTTTACTATCGCATTGTTTTCTTTTGGCTTATCTCAAATTATTTATGTTTATCTAAATAGAGGTGAAAATAAAAGAGAGATACTTATATCAAACATATATGCTTGCTTTATACTTGGTTTAATTGCCTCAGCAGGCCTTTATTTTTTAAGTGATTCTTTCTCTGAATTTCTGTCTAATCCAAAATTAGCAACGCCATTAAGATTTTATGCATTTGCACCTGCTTTAGTTATTCCTTTTACATCATTAAATGCATTTTTAATTTATAAAGAGGCTATTAAAAAATCAATTTCTATAAGTGTATGTACCAATTTAGTTAAGGTTTTTTTAGTAGTGGGGATCATCCATTATTATGGCTCAATCAGCCTGATTATAATTGCATTGTTACTAGTCCATCTCATCCAGTTAGTTTGGGTAGCTTTTTCTATAAAAAAACATTTAATTCTCAAAACTGAGTTTGGTCTTATCTACGAGCAAATAGTTAATGGCTTTCCTTTAGCACTAACGGGTATTTTAGGAACAGGTATATTGTATATTGATGGATTAATGGTTAGTAAATTTTTAGGGGTTCAGCAATATGCAATCTATAGAAATGGAGCATTGGAAGTGCCTTATATTTCAACCATATATTCCTCTATTGCAGCGATTATAATGCCCGAAGTCGCTCAGCTTTTTGCTAGAGAAAAATTTAATGAAATAGCCAAACTAAAACGAAAGGTAATTACTAATACCATGGTATTAATTTATCCAATTTTAGTTTTTCTATTATTCAACTCAAATGAAATTATTGTGCTTTACTTAGGTGAAAAATATGTAGCAAGTGGAGTAGTATTTGCAACGTATAATTTGATTCTTTTAATTCGTGTAAACGGCTATAATGATATTCTGATTGCCGCTAATAAAGGAAATGTTCTATTAAAGTATTACGCGGTAATCTTCATTCTTAATTCTGTACTAAATATCATACTTATTCACCTATTAGGTGTTAATGGAGCTGCAATTGCCACTGTTATTAGCCTATTTGTATTTGCCTTTCTTTTACTTAATAAGTCTCTAAAATTAATTGGTTCAAAATTTCTTGAAATTTTAGATTTAAAAGCAATATTGAAATTGTTGTTATTTTGTACTATATCTGCCTTGTTACTTTATTTTTTTAAAGCTTACTTCGACAAGAAACTATATTACATCCTATTTTCAGCCTCAGTTTATTTTCCCGCTGTTATAGTTTTTGTATTAAGAAATGGCTTTTTGTCTCCAAGTGTTAAAGAAAGTATGTTTGGTAAAATCAATAAATTATTTAAAAAATCACAAATTGATAAATAATACTCATACATATAATCCACTTTTTTCAATAATAATTCCAACTTACAATAGGGCAGGATTAATTGTAAAGACCATTAAATCTGCAATTAATCAAGATTTTAAATCTTTTGAAGTAATAGTTATAGATGACGGAAGTACAGATAATACAAAGGAATTAATCGGTGAATTGAATTATAGCAATTTACAATATTTTTGCATTGAAAATTCAGAGAGAGGAGCCGCTAGAAACTTTGGAGCAACAAAAGCAAAAGGTAAATTTCTATACTTTCTTGATTCTGATGATTTACTATATCCAAACCATTTAGAAGAAGCAGCTAAATTTGTAGAAAGAAAAAATATAGACGTATTTTTTCAGCAATACGAATATGTAAATAGAAAATCAAAAAGGCCTAACTACAAACCTTCTAAATCAATTTTAAACAATGAGTTAATCATGGTTGGAAATTTTATGAGCTGCCATGGCATTTTTATAAAAAAAGATTTTTTTACAGAGAATAAATTCATTGAGAATAGAAGACTAACAGGTTCAGAAGATTATGAATTGTGGCTAAGATATTGTGGTTTAACTAATTTTTATTTTAATGATGTAGTAACCTCAGCTTTAGTTCAGCATGAAGAAAGAAGCGTATTAAATTTTAGTGAAGTAGACTTAATTTCGAGAAAAGAGTTTTTTATTGATACGATAATAAGCAATAAAAAATTTTGTAAAAAGTATAGCTCTAGTATTGATTTAATTAAGTCTAATGCTTTTACCTATATATCTTTGCATTTGGCGTTGATAAAGAGTAGAAAAAAGTCTATAAAATTCTTACTTAAGGGAATAAAACTAAAGCCTACTTTTATTTTCAATAAAAGGTTTTACGCTATTTTGAAAAATCTACTCTAAGCTTGTTATAAACTTGAGAATTGGTTCATATTGTTTTTTTCTAGAGTAGTTTTCTATTGATGTGCCATGATAGCGCAATTGCTTATTTTCTTCCCATTCATCATACCATTCATTTAAAACATTAGAGACTTCTAAAGCGCTATTTGCAATTTTACCACTGTTTGTTTTTAGAATTAGTTTGTCGATAACATCTTGATCGCCTGGAGCAATCAAAATATTTTTTCTCAAACCTAAATATTCAAATATTTTACCTGAATAGATTCCTACATACTTATCCCAACCTGCATAAAATAAAACTTGAGATTTTTTGGCTATTTGCAGGGCTTCTTCTCTCGGAATTTTCGAAGTCACCTTTATAAATTCATTATCTAATGACTCTACTATTGTTTTTGAAACCTCAGGTATAGTTCCAACTCCAATAAAGTTTATTCGAATTTTATCTGAAGATTTCTCTTGGATAAATTTTGTAAATCCGCCAATTAAATAATCTAAGTTTTGTTCAGGATATAAAGTTCCTATTAAAGTTACTTCAAAAGTTTGGTTGGTTTTTGATTCTATATTTTCAAATACCTCTGATTCAAATCCATTTAATACCGTTTCAACATTATTGAAACCATATAACTTTAAATAATCTGTAAATGGTTCTGAAGCAGTATTTATAAGATTAGCATTTGATAGGTGCTTTTTTAAATACCTTTTTGTAAAAAATAATTCAATTTGATTTGAAAGTGAAAAAGCCCTGTCCTTTTTCAAAATAATATTGTTGAGTAAGTCTCTAAAGTCGGCAATAAAAAAGCAATTATGACGCATAGAAAGCAGGTTTGCTAAGCTTAAAATATTATAGGGTGGGGCGGTCGCAAATATTAAGTCAATATTCTTTTCTTGAATTATTTGATCACAGTAAGTGCTGAATTGGAGTGTATCAATATCATTTGCAATAATATTTCTAATTGAGTTATGGTATTTTTTAATCTTCCTAATTACCGGATTATTAGAAAATTCTAGCTGTTTATAAGGTAAAAAATGAATATCGAAATTTGCTTCCTTCTTTATTTTTTGATTAGGATTTGATGAAAGCATTTCTTCCCAAGTGTTTTCCGTTCCATCCCAATATTTGCTTACTAAAATTACCTTATGCTTGTCACCTAAATACTTAGCTAAAGTATATGCCCTAAAGGAAGTAATAGAGTTGAGTGGAGGAGCATAATAAGATAATAATAGAATATTCAAAATAAAGATTTAAAAGAGAACTCAAGTGTAAAATTAGATAACTTTGGACTCCTATTGAAAAAACCCTAAAACTAAAATAAGCTCATCTAAGTTGAAAAAAAAACGAGTTATATATATTGTTTCTAATATTAGTAAGGCCGTTGCTTTTGAGTGGGTTGTTGAGGAGCTAGATTCTAAAATTGAATTAGAGTTTATTTGTTTAAATAATAATACAGATACTTCTTTGGTCAGATTTTTAAAACAGAATCAGATCCCTGTTAAAGAGTATAAATTAGGCTCAAAGATTCAAATGTTAATGTTATGGCTTAAATTATTTATTTTGTTATTAAATAAAAGGCCAAATGTTATTCATACTCATTTGTTTGAGGCTTCTTTACTTGGGTTGAGTGCAGCAAAGCTAGCAGGAGTAAAAAATAGAATATATACGAGACATTATTCGATTTATCATCATAAGTATTTTCCTAAAATGGTAAAATATGACCGAATGATTAATAGCTTCTCAACCAAGGTTATTGCTATTAGTAAAAATGTTTATTCAATTCTTAAAAATAAAGAAGGTGTAAACGAAGAAAAAATTGAGCTGGTTGAGCATGGATTTAAGTTAGAAAAGTTTAAAAACATTCCAGTTGACGAAGTCCTATCCCTTAAAGGGAAGTATGACATTCCTGAAAATAAATGGACAGTTGGAATTGTTTCTCGATACATAAAATGGAAAGGAGTAGAGTACGGTATTAGGGCCTTTAATGCTTTTAAAAAAAAATATCCAAATACTCATTTAATATTGGCAAATTCAGGAGGTCCATATCAAAAAGAAATTAAAGAAGAACTTAATAAATTAACTAATGATAGCTTTACTGAAATTCCATTTGAAGAAAACTTATTTGCCTTATATCAACTATTCGATTGCTTTGTGCATTGTCCTATAGATGATAGTGTAGAGGCATTTGGACAAACTTACATTGAGTCCTTGGCTTCTGAAGTACCATCGATTTTTACAAAATCAGGTATTGCAAATGACTTTATAGTCCATGACAAAAATGCTTTTGTTGTTGATTATAAATCCTCGTTGGAAATTGAACTTGGGCTAAATAAAATATTTAAAGAAGAAGACTATAAAAAGAATTTAAAAGCAAACGGCTTAAAGTCAGTTGAGCCTTTTGCTCTAAAGAGTATGATTGTGAAATTAGAATCTTTGTACGATTTCTAGATTATTAATAAAACCTAAAAACAGAGTCTTCAAAATTGAATATAGCTTTAAATCTATCAACTGATTATTTGGTAGGAGCAGCTATTGCAAGCTATAAATTAAGTATTTATGAGTAATAAAAGTTTTTATTTCAAGAATCTAGATACGATTAGATTTATTGCTGCAATGATGGTTTTTATGCAACATGCAGTTTCTCCTGCTTTTAAACTTTTAGATATTGATGGAACAATTATTCAGAGGGTTTTAAAAGTAATTTCTAGCGGAGGGGTAGGAGTCTCTATATTTTTTGTACTAAGCGGGTTTTTAATTACTTATTTAATCTTCGCAGAGGTAGAAAAAACGGGTAAGTTCAATATTAAACACTTTTACGTAAGACGGTTCTTAAGAATATGGCCTTTATACTATGCTGTAGTTTTTTTCTCATTCATTGTTTATCCAGGACTAAAGGAAATATTTAACATTAATAACCCTCTTGGGTCTAATTTTTTATATCACATATCTTTTCTTAGCAATTTTGATGTTATAAATATTAAAGAAAATTGTGATGGTTTAAATGCATTGTCTCAGAATATCACTTGGTCTGTTTCTATTGAAGAACAGTTTTATTTGTTCTGGCCCTTAATATTTCTTTTACCAAAAAAGAAATGGGTTTATCCCGTAGTAGGCCTGGTGATCTTTTCGCTGATGTTTAGATATGCTAATATCGCTAATGTAAATGTACTCTACTTTCACACATTTTCAGTTCTCATCGACTTAGTAATTGGAGGCTTAATTGCCATTATGGTTAAAACGACTCCGATTTTTCGTAAAAGCTTAGAAAATACTAGTACGGTATTTCACGTATGTATTTTTGCATTAACGTTTAGTGTTCTATATTTTGAAACAACATTTATTTTTGGAGAACTAGATGTTGTTTTTGGCAGATTAGTTAGAAGTATACTATTTGCTTTGATTATTGCATCGCAGGCTTTAACAGTCAAAAAATCATTCTTGTGTCTTGGTAATTTCAATTTCACAAGTAAGTGGGGTAAATTGACGTATGGGATTTATCTATTACATCCTATAGTTATAACACTTATAGATATTTTATTTAGGGCAATAAAAGTAGATTATACGAAGTCGTTTATCACGCACTTTGGAGTTAGTTTATTAATGTTAATGGGAACCTTTTTGATTAGTTGGTTAAGTTATAATTACTTTGAAAAGAGATTCCTTGCTATAAAATCAAAATTTCAAAAAATTTAATTCTTATCAATTATCGTATTATCAACGAAAAAGGATTTACTAATGAAACTAATTACAAATAATTTTGAAACGATTTTAATTAAGATTTTTGTAAAATGATATTATTTCAAATAATTATTGCATGTCTCATTACCTTCGTTATCGTATATCTTATCGGTCATGTATTCGTAAGTTTCACTAAACTAAAAAAAATCTCCTGAGATATTATTTGCAAAATTAACCACGGGCTTATTATTAATTACATCTGCAACTTCTCTATATTATACAAGTGGGAAAACGGTATTGATTGGTGTTTTTATAATCGTTACAATATTTAATTCGTTTTTCTTGAATTTTATCTAGCTTTTCAGGCTGGGCCCAAAGGAAAGCGGCTGTAATTTCTGACGGTAAAAAAGAAGAGCCCAAGTCTACCCAGCCATATTTATCTATTTCTCCTCTAAAAAATGCTGACCTATTAGTCCCTTTTTCCCATATTATTTCGGCTCTTTTCATAAACCTTTCGTCATTTATTCCTAACAGTCCACCTTCTCCTGCAATAATATTTTTAGTTTTATGAAAAGAAAAGGTTGATAAATGTCCAATGCTCCCTAAAGCCATTCTGTTCCCATTAGAAAAGCTATAGAAGCTTTCAATTGCTTGAGCGGCGTCTTCAACAACAAAAAAATTATATTTTTCTGCCAACACCATTATTTTTTCCATATCACAATCAACACCTGCATAGTGAACAGGAACGATAGCTTTTGTTCTACTAGTAATTAAAGACTCTATTAAATCCTCATCTAATCCTGGATGATCTGATCTACTGTCACAAAAAATAATTTTAGCTCCTCTTAAAACAAAAGCATTTGCTGTAGAAACAAAAGTATACGAAGGCATAATAACTTCATCTCCGGACTTAATGTTTAATAAAATTGCAGCCATCTCTAACGCATCAGTACATGATGAGGTAAGGAGCGCCTTTTTGATTCCATACCTTTCTTCAAAATAGGTTTGACACTTTTTTGTAAAATTACCATTGCCAGAAATTTTTCCACTTTTTACCGCATCCTTTGTATATCGGGTTTCGTTTCCTGTTAAAAATGGTTTATTAAATGGAATCATAATAATTAGAACTACTTAGAAATAAATCAATTATAAATCTAAACTAAATTTTTTTGGCAATTAAAAAACAGCTACTTCCAATTGGAATTTTTTTATTGTTTTTTATTCGATCTACTTCCCAATTCCAAACCCAATTTAGTATTGAATTTATGAAACCCTTTTTAGCAACATGGTTCTTTTCCTGTATTTTAACGTCTGAAGGGTCTGCTGCTAACCCTAATTTTGTAGGGATAGTTTTTAATAGAAAAATAGGCAAAAATAGAATTGAAAAGAAGTAAGATACGTATTGAATCTTAAACCCTAAATTAGAAAACATTTCATCTAATTCTTTTAAAGTATATCTTTTGTAGTGACCTGCATATTGGTCATCTCTAGACCATAAATTATTAAATGCCGGAACTGTTAGATGTAGAAATCCATTTGGTTTAAGATAAGTTGCTATTTCGGATACAAATGCTTTATCATCCTCAATGTGTTCTAATACATCAAAGAAACCAACTGAAGAGATACTGTTTTTTTAAATCCTGCATCTTTAAGCGTGGAACAAATTACATTCTTAACACCTCTTTTTTTGGCATTAGTTGCCCCTGAAATACCTGGCTCTACTAAAACTGTTTCTATATTCTCATTTTGAAGTTTTTTAGCAACAAATCCATTTCCACCTCCTATGTCAAAAAACACTTCTTTATAACTGTATTTCTTAATACTTTCAGCTATTACATCGTTCCTATGTTGAAACCAATAACTTGAATCTTCATATTGATAACAATCTATGTTTCCTTTTTCAGGGTACGAGATAGAATTATTATCCTTTGAAAAATAGATATTATTATCTCTAATTTCGATATTATTAGCAATTTCAAGCAATTCATAAAAATCTTGTCGTTTAACTTGGGCGAAATTAACTATTCATATTCACTTGATATCTTATATATTCGTAGTTTTAAACATATAAACCTATTATTAAATTGGAATTAATTTTTGCAACTCAAAACAAACATAAAGCTCAAGAGATTCAGGCACAACTACCTAATCAATTTAAGGTAAAAAGTTTGCTTGACTTAAATTATTTGGACGAACTTGAAGAAACACAAAATACCTTACAAGGCAATGCTTTGCAAAAGGTGCGGTTTGTTCATAGTAAGTTTAAAACTAATGCTTTTGCCGATGACACAGGTTTGGAGGTAGAAGAACTTAACGGAGAGCCAGGAGTTTATTCAGCTCGATATGCAGGAGAATCCAAATCATTTGATGACAATATGGATAAGCTGCTTAAAAATTTAAACGGAGAGAAGAATAGGAGGGCTCAGTTCAGAACTGTGGTTACTTTAATTTTAAATAATGAGGAATACCTTTTTGAAGGAGTTTGTAAAGGACTTATTACTCTTGAAAAGACCGGAGAAAAAGGATTTGGTTATGATCCTATTTTTAAGCCGGATGGTTTCGATAGAACTTTTGCTCAAATGACTTTAGAAGAAAAAGCCAAGTTTAGTCACCGAGGATTAGCGGTTGCTAAACTTATTGAGTTTTTAAAAAAGGTTTAAACTCATTTGCTTTTTTTGCCTTAACGATTTACATAAATTTGACAACCTAAAAATCAAAAGAATATGAAAGCAAAAATGAGCACCGATAAAGGTGAAATGACAATCGAATTTTACGATAAGGACGCACCTAAAACGGTAGAGAATTTTGTAAACCTTTCTAAAAAAGGTTATTACGATGATTTAACTTTTCACAGAGTAATTCCTGATTTTGTTGTTCAAGGTGGTTGTCCAGATGGAACAGGAGCAGGCGGCCCTGGATATTCAATCGATTGCGAATTAGATGGGGATAACCAATTTCATGATAGAGGAGTGCTTTCAATGGCTCATGCAGGAAGAAATACAGGTGGATCTCAATTCTTTATTTGTCACAGCAGAAATAATACTGCTCATTTAGATAGAAACCATACCTGTTTTGGAAAAGTTGTAGAGGGTCTTGACGTGATTGATGAAATCAAAATGGGAGATAAAATAAATAAAGTAGAAATTATAGAAGATTAATAGATTATGAGTTTAGAAATTACTGGAAGAATTTCCAAAGTATTAAGTATTGAGTCTGGTCAAAGTAAAGCCGGTAAAGAATGGAAAAAGCAAGGATTTGTTGTTGACACAGGTGCACAATACAACCCAGAAGTATGCTTTAGCCTTTTTGGAGATGATAAAATAAACATGTTGAGAAATTACGGAGCTGGACAAGAAGTTAAGGTTAGCTTTAATATTTCTTCAAGAGAATATAACGGAAAATATTACCACAACATTGATGCATGGAAAATTGAAGGGGTAGGAGCAGCCGTTCCAGGAAACACACCTCCACCGCCAAATCAAGAGCCACCTACAGCAATGAATACAGCAGATTTAAGCGCTAACGACGAAGATGATGATTTGCCATTTTAATTAGTGGATTCATTAACTCAAATTGTCCTAGGCGGCGCAGTAGGTGAAGCTGTTTTAGGAAAGAAAGTATGGAATAAAGCCGTTCTATGGGGATCCATAGGCGGTACAATTCCTGATTTAGATACCATACCTGGCCAATTTTTAGATACTGTTTCAAAGCTAGATATTCATCGGGGCTTTTCTCATTCTATTGTATTTGCCGTATTAATAGCTCCTTTACTTGGCTTTCTATTAAAAAAGCTATACAAAAAGAAAAATGAAGCTAGTACTTGGGAGTGAACCCAGTTAATGTTTTGGGCCATTTTTACACATCCACTTTTAGATATTTTACAACTTGGGGAATTCAATTCTTTTGGCCATTGGACTGGAGAATCGCAATTCAATCCATATTTGTTATTGACCCAATCTATACTGTTCCTTTTTTAATAACGCTAATTGTTGTTTTATTTCTAAGAAGAAATAATCCTAAAAGAAAGAAGATTAATAGAATTAGTTTAGTTACTTCGACAAGTTATTTGTTGATTACCGTAGCCCTGAAGGTTTATATTGACCAAGTATTTACAAATTCTTTAGAGAAGCAAAAGATTTCTTATTCGCGATTTGAAACCCGACCAACTCCTTTAAACACCATACTTTGGACTGCAAATGTTGAAACCAATGATGCCTTTTATATAGGTTATTATTCATTCTTAGATCAATCCGATGTTGACTTTTATAAGTTTCCAAAAAATCACGAATTACTGAATCCTTATCGAAATAATAATGATATAGAAAGGCTGTTGTTTTTAACTAAGAGTTTTTCTACTTTAAAGCAAGTAGAAAGCGGAATAGAAATGTATGGTTTAAGGTTTGGACTAACTGAAGGATTCGATCAGGGTAAAGGTGACTTTGTTTTTACTTATTTAATTCAAGAGAAAAACGGAGAGTTGGAGATTACTCAGAAACCTAATTCTTTTGAAGGAATGAGAGACTTATTGCCTAAGTTAATAGAACGAATAGGAGTCACTAAGTCTTTTTAAATCCAGATTTTATAAATCTTCCAAAAGACTCTCTTCCTTCTTTTGATAAAATTCCTTTTAATTCAGAGTATAAGCTTTTGTTTTTATTCTCTTCATCAATCTCTTTCTGAATATTTCTCGTTTGAATATCTTCTCCCTCTATATTCAAATCTGCTCTACCAGTATCTGTATTATTACCGGCTAAAGAATCTGCCTTTGTAAAGTTAGTTTTAGCTTTATTTTTATAGCCTTGCTGTTCTTGCAATAAACCTAAGTTATTATGTGCAATTGCGTCTTCAGGGTCTAATTCTATGGCTTTTTCATAATCGGTAATGGCAGCTTCAGTTTTTCCATAATGCCCTAAAATGTATGCTCTGCTAGAATATCTATAACTTTTATGAGGTTCTAATTCAACAGCTTTATCCATGTCTTTTATGGCTTCCTTTTTCTTTCTTACATGAAAAAACACAACGCCTCTTTCGCTATAATAATCAGCATTTTCAGGAAACTCTTTAACTAGTTCCGTTAAAAGGTTTAAAGCGCCCTTATAATCTTCAGATTTAAGTAATTGCACTGCTTTTTCAAATTTTGCTTGATTTGCCATAGTATTTCAAAAACACTGAAAATTATTGTTTGTTCAATTTAAAGAACTTAATTCTACCAAGGGTTTTCCATCGATTTAGAATCGAAGGTTTTATCTACATCCTTAAACATAGAGTTTTGAGTATTTTTTATTCCTAGTGGATCCTTTTTACCAAATAACTTTGATAAAAAAGCCAGAGGAACTAATAATAGGTAGTAAACAATTGAAAGAATTACATTGGGCATTATATAACCCAACAATTCAGCTATTTTGAACCAAATCCATTCAATTTTTCTGCTTAAGTAAGGGGAAACTATTCCTATAATTCCAACTGCAATAGAAATGCCTAATGACCAATCTAAACTTACATCGTACTTTTTATGACCAACGATATAAATAAATAGAAAACCAACACATATAGTAAGTGTAGTCTGAGTTGGGTTGGACTTAAGCTTTTTCATTAAAATAAAGTATAAATGAATGGAGCAACTGAACTACCACCTGCAAAAACTATTAACACACCTAATAAAAGAAGAACGATAATAATTGGGGCTAACCAGAATTTCTTCCGCTCCTTCATGAATAGCCATAAATCTTTTAAAAAATCCATTATTCTGTTTTAATTAAATACTATCAATCCATTTTGAATTTTATTCTCCATTTTTCTTTGTTTTCGTAGTCGGGTTGATCTGTTTTACAATAGACAAAATTATTAATAACTAAGTAATCCATTTCGGTACTCATAAAACAACGGTAGGCATCGTAAGGGGTACAAACTATTGGCTCCCCGCGAACATTAAAGCTTGTATTTACGAGCAAAGAATAGTCTGTTGTATCCTTAAAACTTTTAATTAACTCCCAATATTTAGGATTTGTCTCTTTTTGAACTGTTTGAACTCTTGCCGAAAAATCTAAATGTGTTATTGATTGAATGTCACTTCGTTCACAGTAAAGTCTTTCCCAACGATCTAATTCATTGTAATTGCTTGGCAATTTTTTCCTTCTGTTTTCAGAAACTGGAGCCACTAAAAGCATGTAAGGGGAATCAGATTTTAAATCGAAATATTTTGATTTATCCTCTGCTAAAACTGAAGGTGCAAAGGGTCTAAACCCCTCTCTGTATTTAATCTTTAGGTTTATTTTCTTTTGCATTTCAGGGTTTCTTGCATCTCCTAAAATACTTCTATTGCCTAGTGATCGTGGTCCAAATTCCATTCGACCTTGAAACCAACCAATTACGTTGCCATTTGCTATTTTATCGGCAGTAAAGTCAGTTAATTCTTTAAAGCTAGAATACTCTTTTACGGTGGCTTTAACGCGTTTATTCATCAAAGAAATTTCCTTTGAAGAAAACTCGGGTCCTAAATAGGTACCCTGCATTGAATCCATTTTTTCTTCTACAATTCTTTCTTGTTCAAAATAAATGTAATTGGCGGCTAACGCGGCTCCTAAGGAACCACCCGAATCTCCGGACGCTGGTTGAACATAAATATTTTTAAAAAGATCTTGTTGCAAAAGCTTACCATTTGCAACACAATTTAAAGCAACTCCGCCTGCAAGGCAAATATTTTCTGAACCTGTTATTCGCTTAGCTACCCGAGCCATTTTAATAACAATTTCTTCTGTAACGGTTTGAATAGCAAGGGCTAAATTACAATGAGATTGATTGATGTCACTTTCTTCAGTTCTTCGCTTAATTCCTAAAACCTTTTCCCAGGATTTTTCTTTAACCATTCTTAAACCGGTTGAATAGTTGTAGTATTTTTGATCTAGGAAAATAGAACCATCATCCTTAATATCAACTAAATGCTTCTTTATTTGAATAATAAATTCTTGAGTTTCTTTGGATTCAGGATTTCCATAGGGAGCTAAACCCATTAACTTATATTCTCCTGAATTAACCTTAAAGCCTAAGTAGTATGTAAATGCAGAATAAAGCAATCCAACAGAATGAGGAAAACTAAGCTCTTTTAAAAATTTAATGTCCTTTCCATTACCAATGCCAATAGAAGCTGTACACCATTCACCAACACCATCAATAGTTAGTATGGCAGCTTCTTTAAAAGGAGAAGGGTAGAAGGCACTCGCAGCGTGAGATAAGTGATGCTCAGGAAATAATAGTTTTACCTTTTTCTTATCGTAATCTCCAATTTCTTTTAAGCCATTAAAGATTTCTCTTTTCAAAAACATCTTTTCATTAATCCAAACTGGAATGGACTTTAAAAAAGAAACTAAACCTTTTGGAGCAAAAGCATAATAGGTTTCTATTAAGCGTTCAAATTTTAATAAAGGCTTGTCGTAAAAAACTATTGCATCGAATTCGTCTATGCTAAGCCCTGATTCTTCTATGCAGTATTTAATTGCGTTCTTTGGGAAATCAGCTGTTTGCTTTTCTCTTGTAAATCGCTCTTCTTGGGCTGCAGCAACAATTTTTCCGTTAACCACAACAGTCACTGCAGAATCGTGATAGAAAGCCGAAATACCAAGAATCTTCTTCAATTAAAATAAAACAAATCTAACAAAGGATTAATTCTTATTAAGTATTAATCCTCATTCTTTTTTAGACCGTAAACCAATTGACCTAAAAATGTTGTTGGGAATTTTTCATCTCCTTCAAATCCAAGTTTCTCCTCGGGATTTACCTTTGGGATATGATTTGTATTAAAAATATAATCCCACAGACTTAGGCTTATACCAAAGTTTACCCCATATTTTTTAGGAAGGCTATATGCATGATGGTACAAGTGCATAATGGGGTTATTAAAAATGTATTTTAATGGTCCATAGGTTATATTCAAGTTAGCATGGTTAATATGTCCAATAGAGATTGCAATAAAATGCACTATATAGGCCTGTTCAGGTTCAAAACCACCCAATAGCATTACCGCTAGCGTTTTTAATGGTTTATACAAAATATTTTCCATCCAGTGGTAACGTAAATGTGCAGCAAAGCCCATTTCTTTAACGGAGTGGTGTACTTTATGAAATTGCCACAAAAACTCAAAACGATGAAGTGCGACATGGGTTAACCATTGAACAAAGTCTAATAATATAAAGAATATAATAAGCTGTGCAACAGATGGTAAGGATGATAAATAGATAAGGCTTAAACTAGTGACTTTTATTCCAATTATTCCAAATAAATCTTCTGCTAAGGCATAAAATCCACTAATAAAAATAGAAAATAAAAAGAAGTTGAAGAACATATAAAAACCATCCAACCAAAAGTCTTTTCTAAATACAGATTGATTTTTTCTCCAAGGAAAAAGAACTTCTAATCCCCAAACAACAAACGAAATTAGAATTAATCCCCAGAAAAAGTTTTGATACCAAGGAACCTCAAACAAAATGCTTTTTAATGTCCATTGGAAACTTCCCTGTATACTGCTCCAAAAATTATTCAAAACTTCCATTATACAATATTAAACCTTCGGTTTGAATCAAATGTTCACTAGGTTACATAAGTATGTAACTTTTGTTACTCAACTTAATGAGTTAGTTAATTGTTTTGCAGAAAATTAAAATATGGAATTAATTCTTGAACCCTGGCCATGGTATGTCTCAGGAACTTGTATAGCTTTAATATTGCTTGTATTAACGCTTCTAGGAAAAAAGTTTGGAATGTCATCTAACCTAAGAACAGCTTGTGCTGCCATGGGGGCCGGTAAAAAAGTGAAATTCTTTGATTTTAATTGGCAAGCAGATAAGTGGAACTTATTAGTCGTTCTTGGAGCCATTATTGGAGGATACATTGGACATAATTTTTTAAGCTCATCAAAAGGTGTGGATTTAAATCCTGAAACAGTAGAAGAATTAAATAACCTTGGATTTACTGACGCAGGTAAGTATTACATGCCTAGAGAGTTATTTGATTATGACGTTTTCTTTGATTTTAAAAAAATGGCCCTGCTGATAATCGGAGGATTTTTAGTCGGTTTTGGAACTCGTTACGCAGGTGGTTGTACTTCAGGTCATGCAATTTCAGGTTTAAGTAATCTTCAATTACCTTCATTAATCGCTGTAATAGGTTTTTTCTTAGGAGGCCTAACTATGATAAATTTTATTTTTCCTTTAATTTTTTAATATGAGAAGCTTATTATATTTAGCAGTAGGAGTATTCTTTGGAATTGTTATGGTTAAATCTGAAGCAGCAAGTTGGTTCAGAATCTATGAAATGTTCAAATTTCAATCCTTCCATATGTATGGAATTATCGGCACAGCCGTTGTATTTGGACTGTTATTTACTCAATTGATAAAAAGAACAGGAGTTAAGTCTTTTTTTGGGGAAACAATCAACATAAAAGATAAAGAAAAGTCAGTAAAACGCTACATAATTGGTGGTAGTTTATTCGGACTTGGTTGGGCTTTAGCAGGTGCATGTCCGGGCCCAATGTATGTTTTAATTGGTGCGGGTTATTTACCCGTAGGTGTAGTTATTTTTTCTGCCTTAATTGGAACCTATGTATATGGTTTATTGAAAGATAAACTACCGCATTAACTAGCGAGTAAATTATCTTTTTGATAAATCTTAACTGCGTTATCAATCATTGTCCCAATTTCCTTCTCAAGTTCAGGAGTAAGATGCTTTATATGAAAACACGATTTACCTTTTAGAAACTTACTAAGTTCAGGAGACATTTTTCCATGTAACTGTTTTTTATGTGTATACATTGGGAAAAAGTATAACCTAACATCCTTCGGTTTTGGAATAACACTTCCAAAGTAAAACCCATCAACTTTTTGTTTTCCTTGCATGGCAGGAATAGTTCCATGGACTTCAAACTTTTATGGGGTGTCGGCAATTGTTTTAAATACAGATTGATGATTTTTAATCATTTCAATCAGTTTTTCATGAATAACCTTTATGTCCTTTTCCATGCTAATGCTGAATGGTAATTATTTCTTGGAATAGGATTTCAGAATTATCTAAAATCTGTAAAATATAATTACCACTTTTCCAATCGCTTACATTAATAGAGGGGCTAAGTTCTTCCTCTATTACAACTTTTCCCTGTAAATTAATTACCCTCAAGGTGCTTTTATAACTCGTTTGTTTGGTAGAATTAATCATGATAACGTCATTAATTGGATTTGGATAGACTTGAAAAAGATCTTTCTTATTTTCGATTAAACCTGTTGAAGTACTTGGAAATTCAATAATATAGTAAAGACTATTAAAACAATTAATGTCATTCCATTCTCCAAGAGTTCCAAAAGGCCAAGAAGTTAATGCAAGTCCTAAACAATGTTGATTATTATTAAAATTATCAGGTTCGTTACCCCAATTATTATACAAACCATTTATTGCATTCCCATTTCGCTGACCTTGATAAAAGTGGACTTTCATGCCTGAGTTATCACCATCCCATTCCCATCTACCTTCAGAAGGAGCATCATTTCCACCTAACCAAACATATGCTGCATTTCCGCCGTCTGGTGCTTTAGTGCTATTGGTATTAATACCAGCTTGTGTTAAATGATAGTAAATTGAATCTTGTTCTAACTGAGAATTTATTTCTGCTAAATGCCCACCGCGATTAAATGCACATGCTGCTACAACATTCCAATATTCTACTTCTTTAACTATTTCATATTGAACTCCATTCGCCGTAAAAGAATAAATATTATTTGGGCTAAAAGAACATTGAGATTGAACAGTTAAGGTAGCAATCAATATTGCTGTTCCTAGGGCTAATTTTTTCATGACAATCATTATTTCTTAAAAATTAGAACTTATTATCAATTATAAGCGTCTTTAAACTGTTAAATTATTTTTTAAATAATTGATAAATGTGCAATTGGTCGTACAATAATTCTATTACATTAGCGTAATCTAGGAGCAAAACAAATATGAGATACTTTTTATACAGTTTATTGTTCGTATTTATCTTAAGCTCAGCACAAGCTCAGGTAGGAGGGGATAACACTTACGAATTTCTTCAATTAAATTCATCGGCGAGAATTTCTGCTTTAGGCGGGAATCAAATTGCTGTAAAGGATAATGATCCATTTTTAGCAATCGATAATCCTAGTTTATTGAACAAGGAAATGTCAAATAAATTAGCTTTAACTTATCAAAGTTATTTGGCCGATATCTCTTATGGTTTTGTTTCATTCACACAACATTATGACAGTGTAGGTACTTTTTCAGCAGGTTTGAAATACATTGACTACGGAAGTTTTGATGAAACTGATATAGCAGGAAATCAAATTGGGACATTCACAGCAGGTGAATATGCTTTTGTTTTGGCATATGGTAGAGATTTGGATTCTAATTTTTCTGTTGGTGCTAATGTAAAAACAATTTATTCTGCTTTATACGATTATACTTCACTTGGTTTTGCAGCCGATTTGGGCTTAACCTATTTTAATCAAGATCGAGAATTAACGATAGCGGTGGTTGCAAAAAACATTGGAACCCAAGTACAAACTTATACTGATGACTCAGATGAAGCCTTGCCTTACGAATTACAGGTAGGGATTTCAAAGCGTTTACCTAAAGTTCCAATTCGATTCTCATTAATTGGTCAGCAACTGCAACAGTGGGATTTAACCTATACAAATCCTGCGCAAGAAATTAAACAAGAAAGTATTCTCGGAGATGATTCAGATACAGAAGAGGATAAAAATGAAAATGGCTTTTTTGAGAACCTTGGAAGACATCTAATTTTTAATACTGAATTCCTGATCAGCGATAATTTTAACGTTAGGTTCGGATACAATTACTTAAGAAGAACAGAACTTAGAATTGATGAAAAGTTAGGTACAGTAGGAATTTCATGGGGTTTTGGAATGCGAATTTCTAAATTCCACATTTCTTATGGTCGTTCTGCTTACCACCAAGCAGGTGCTACAAATACTTTTTCTGTTAGTACTAGACTTTCCGATTTTATCAATTAGTTTTGCGGTATGCAGCCGATTATTATTGCCATAGATGGTTATTCTTCGTGTGGAAAAAGCACGATTGCTAAAGCTTTAGCCAAGAAATTAGGTTATTCTTATATGGATACAGGAGCCATGTATCGGGCCGTAACCTTATATGCCCTCCAACATGATGTAAATGTTCACGAATTAGAAGAATGGGAAATCGATAGAATGATTGACCTGATTGAAATAACATTTGCTTATAACCGTGATAAAGAAATCTCTGAAACCTATTTAAACGGTAAAAATGTTGAATCCTTAATTCGTGGAAAAGAAGTTTCTGAAAAAGTGAGTTTCGTAAGTCAAATTCCTGCAATTCGAAAAAGAATGGTTGACTTGCAGCAAAAAGCAGGGAAGGATAAAGCTTTAGTTATTGATGGAAGAGATATTGGGACTGTTGTGTTTCCAGATGCTGAACTCAAATTATTTATGACCGCAGATTCCAAAATTAGAGTACAAAGACGGTATGAGGAGCTAAAACGAAAAGGTGTAGAAGTAGAGATTGAGGAAATCATAAATAACCTAGAAGAGCGTGACTATAATGATACCCACAGAAAAGAGAACCCGTTGAGACAAGCAGAAGATGCGATTGTTTTAGATAATTCTAATATGAATCAAGAACAACAGTTGGATTGGGTGATGGAGTTGCTTGAGAAAGACTACTAAAAAACTATAAAAATTACCAGCCTTTAATTAACAGTGTTCATCATGTTGTTTTTTATCCTTAGGCCATATATACGAGGATTTTTGCTTTCTCCAACCAAGTTTATCATAAAATTCATTTTTGTTAGGTGCAGCTGTCAGCGTAATGAATTCGTAACCAACTAGTTTATTTTTTATTTCGGTAACTAGAGTTTTACCGATTCCTTGGAGTTGATAATCAGGATGTACAACTATGTCAACAATTAAAGCATAGTATTTCCCGTCATCTACAGTTCTTCCAAAGCCAATAATTTCATTCTTTTCTATGGCAAAATATGTAATTGAACTCTTTTTGAAAGAAATCTCAATTTCTCTTTTATCTCTAATTCCCCAGCCAACAATCTCAAATAATTCGGCAACTCTTTTCCAATCAATTTTAGATAAGTTAGGGTTTAATTGAAATTTAATCATCAAAGTGGTTTAAAGGTTTTCTAAAACTGACTCTTTGGAGTTTAAGTCGGAAAAGAATTCTAAAATTCGATCTAAGACTCCGTCTACAACGGCATCAGGGCAAGATGCACCAGATGTTAAAATTATTTTCAGTGGATTTTTATTCGGTAAGAAATTAGTTGTTTCAAACATTTCATTCTTATGGTAATTGAAATGTCTAATCAAATCTTTGTTAAGTATTTCTTCGGCCCCTGATATATAATAAGTTGGTAGATTTTCTTCACATAACTCAACTAAATGAGAAGTATTTGAGCTGTTATAACCACCAACAACAATGGCTAAATCTGCTTTGGCTTTTAATAATCCAAATGTGGCTTGTTGGTTATCGTTTGTAGCATAGCAAAGTGTATCTCGGGTGTCTGCAAAATGATACTTTAATTCAGCATTGCCATACTTTTCAAGCATAACTTGCTTAAAGAAATCTGCAATGGCTTGTGTTTCAGAAGCAAGCATAGTAGTTTGATTCACTACGCCAACTTTTTGTAAGTCTGTTTTAACATTGAACCCTTCAGAAAATCTTCCTTTAAATTCTTCAGAAAACTGGCTAAGTTCTTTTTCTCCTTTTATATATTTTGCTAATTCAATAGCTTCTGATATGTCTTTTATTACAATCGAACTTGCACTAGATGAACTGTGAGAAAAGGTTGCTCTGGTCTCTTCATGGTTTGGTTTTCCATGAATTATTACACTATAATCAGAAGCACCTAGTTTATCAGATTGTTTCCAAACTTTCGTTACAAAGGGACAAGTTGTATCGTATTTCCTAATCTCTATTTGTTTTTCTTCGAGAATTTTTTCGATTTCTAAAGTTGTTCCAAAAGCAGGGATTAAAATAATATCATCCGATTTAAAATCATCCCAAGGAATAAACTGATTTCCTTCAGTATCCATAATGAACTTAATTCCCATTCCTTGTAAATCAGCATTTACTGATGGGTTATGAATCATTTGACTCATAAGGAAAATCCTTTTACCCGGATTTTCCTCTACGGCTTTATAAGCTCTTTCAATGGCATTTTCAACACCATAACAAAATCCAAAATGACGTGCAATTACAAATTGAACTGGTCCGAAATCAATAACAGTAGGGGTAAAGTCCTTTTTTCTAGGATCGTTTTCTTTCCGCAGGTTCTTTATTTTACTGATAAAAGAACTTCTGTAAGTTGTGGGGATATCGAATGTTTTCATAATTGAAGAATAAACCAAAATTACCAATAGATGTTCAATTTACGGGACATTATAAGCTTGAATTTAGAATTAGTTAACAGCTAATAAACAGTTTTATTTAGCTTATTATTATCAAGTCCTTATGCTTGATTTAAAGCTATTTACAATTAATTTTAAAATATCGTTTTGAGTTAGCATTTTTAGTATATTTGCAACCCTCATTTTGAGGCCCCCAATCGTCGGTATATTGGGAAATTAATAATCACTTTCGTTTTCATATCGAGTAAAAAACGAAATACAAAAACAAGTCATTCATGGCTGAAAAGAAAGAAAAAGCTGCTAAAGCAGCTGAACCAAAGGTAGAAGCTAAAAAAGCACCTGCTAAAAAGACTGCAAAACCTGCAGCAAAAAAAGAAACCACTAAAGAAGAAGCTCCTGTTGCTGAAGAGGTAAAAGCTGAAGCTCCTGCAAAGGAAGATACTTCGGTAAGCTCATCAACCGAAAAGGCTGCAAAACCTGCAAAAGCTAAAAAAGAGCGTGTTGCACCTAAAAAAGGTGAATCAGATGTTGCTGCTGTAGAAGCTGAAGCAACTGAAACTACTGAGGAGGAATCTCCTGTAGTTGAAGCTCCAAAAACTAAAGAAGAGCGTTTACAAGAATTAGAGCAATTCAGAAACGATTTCGATTGGGATGCAATTGGCAAATACGATGATAAGTATGCTGATGACACCCAAAAAGAAATGGAAGAAATGTACGGAAATACTTTAATGTCTATTACTGAGCAAGATGTTTTAGATGGAGAAGTAGTAAGTATTACTTCTAGAGAAGTAGTTGTAAACATCGGGTACAAATCTGATGGTGTAATTACTAAATCTGAATTAAGATATAGAACTGATTTAGCTGTTGGCGATAAAGTTGAAGTTTTCATCGAGAGCCAAGAAGATAAAAACGGTCAGTTAATTTTATCTCACAGAAAAGCAAGAGCTTTAAGAGCATGGGATAGAGTTAATGATGCATTACATACTCAAGAAATCATTAAAGGACACGTTAAGTGCAGAACTAAAGGTGGTTTAATTGTAGATGTATTCGGTATTGAAGCATTCTTACCAGGTTCTCAAATTGATGTTAAGCCAATTAGAGATTACGATGTTTATGTAGACAAAACAATGGAATTCAAAGTTGTTAAAATCAACAAAGAATTTAAAAACGTTGTTGTTTCTCACAAAGCACTTATCGAAGCAGAACTTGAAGTTCAGAAGAAAGAAATTATTTCTCAATTAGAGAAAGGACAGGTACTTGAAGGTACTGTTAAGAACATTACTTCTTACGGAGTATTTATTGATCTTGGTGGTGTTGATGGTTTAGTTCACATTACTGATCTTTCTTGGGGTAGAGTTAATCACCCAGAAGAGGTTGTTACTTTAGACGAGAAAGTGACAGTTGTAATTCTTGACTTTGATGATGAGAAGAAGAGAATTGCATTGGGTATGAAGCAACTAGAAGGTCACCCATGGGAGAAATTAGACGAAAAATTACAAGTAGGAGACAAAGTAACTGGAAAAGTTGTTGTTGTTGCTGATTACGGTGCTTTCGTTGAAATTCAGCCAGGTGTTGAAGGTTTAATTCACGTATCTGAAATCTCTTGGTCAAACCACTTACAGCCTGCGCAAGCATTCTTTAAGGTTGGCGACGAAGTTGATGCTGAAATCTTAACGTTAGATAGAGAAGAAAGAAAAATGTCTCTAGGTGTTAAGCAATTAACAAGTGATCCATGGGAAGGTATTGAAACTAAATTTCCGGTTGATTCTAAGCACAAAGGAAAAGTTACTAACATCTCTGATTTCGGTGTATTTGTTGAGCTTGAAGACGGTGTTGACGGATTAGTTCATATTTCTGATCTATCTTGGTCTAAGAAAATTAATCATCCAAAAGAAGTTACTGCAGTAGGTGAAGAGATGGAGATTGTAATCTTAGAAATTGATAAGGATAACAGAAGACTAAGTCTTGGTTACAAGCAATTAGAAGAGAATCCATGGGAGACTTTCGAAACAGTATTCGAAATCGGAAGTATTCACAAAGGAACTGTTTCTGAAGTTAACGCAAAAGGTGCAACAGTAATTATGCCTTACGGTGTTGAAGCATTTGCTACCAAAAGAAACTTGGTTAAAGAAGATGGTAATAACATCGAAAAAGACGAAGAAGCTGAATTCAAGATAATGGAATTCAACAAAAACGCTAAGAAGATCACTGTTTCTCATACTCAAATTCACAAAGAAGTTGAAGCTGAAGAAAGAGATACTAAGCGTAAAGCAGCAAAAGCAAATCACTCTGCAACTGCAAAAGCAATTAAAACAATGAATGACAAACAAGAGAAAACAACTCTTGGTGATTTAGATGCTTTAGCAAGTCTGAAAGATTCGCTTGAAAAAGACGAGAAGAAGAAGTAAAATTCTTTTAATCATAAATGATAAAAGGCCGCAATTTGCGGCCTTTTTTTTGTTTGTTATTTTTTGTTGATTGTTATATATATCAAACCACTAACGATAAAACCAATTGGAACAATAGCAAAACCGGGTAGAAAGATTAATGATGCTATTATTACAATCACTCCAAATAAAACCTTAATCCAGCCTATACTTGTTTAGTCAGAATTAGATTCCAATTGTTTTCATTTCTTTCCAAAGCAATGTCTTTCGCAACTTCCTTTGCAATCTCTTCAGGTATTCCTTGTTTTTCTAACCTTGCATAAATGACATCAACTTCTAAGTTTGAATTAATCATTTTACAGCTTTAAACATAAGCTTTTCGTTTGATATCTTCTTTATTCATATTAACGATACAATACAAAATTTGCTAATCTTCGCATAAAATTTCTTTTACATTTCCTCGAATTATTTTTGCCAAATCATCTGTTGCCAAATCGCTTGTATCGTTTCCAAAAGGCTCCTCAATTTCTTCGGCCAATAACTCTAAACTCCCGAAAATGTATAAAACTAAGGTAGAAATAGGAATACTCCAATAGTGAAAGTCATGTGCTAAACCAAAAGGCAGCGTTAAGGTATAAACGAAAATAAATTTCTTAATAAACAGATTGTAGGAGTAGGGTATAGGTGTGTTTTTTATTCGTTCACATGCACCTAATATATCAGTTAAGCTCTTTATTTCTTGGTCTAAAATTATCAACTGTTCTCCTGAGATTTGTTTGTTGTTATATAGTTCTTGGTTTTTTTGATTGATTTTATTCGCTATTGCATTAGGTAAATGTACTTTAGTAAGAAGCCAATTGTGTGGTATTTCGTCTTGCTTTTCTAATTCTTCTAGAATAACACCATCTCGTAAATGCTCTTTTAAAGCATAAGGGTAATTACCTAAAGCTTTTGCATAAAATAATTTACTGTTTTTATCACTGCCTAATGCGGCATTAAACTTAATTGCAGTATTTCGACAATTATTTACTAATGCTCCCCATTGTTTTCTTCCTTCCCACCATCTATCATAAGCAGAGTTGGTTCTGAATACAAGCAATAAACCAATAACAAAACCTAGGAGGGAGTGGATCTGTATTACCTTGGAAAAAATCTTCATTTCGGCAATATTCAATTCAGCGTAAACCAAAATGCCTGTAAACAGCGAGTAAACGACAAGAACACCTAGCATTTTTCGAAAGGTATCCGCTTTGTGGAATTTAAAGATTAGTCCAAACCATTCCTTTGGGTTGTATTGAATCATAAGTATTAATTAAAACTGTATAATATCAGAAATTTCTATTTTTTTAACTTTTCCGAATTGACCAAGCTTTTCCAAGTCAAATCGCTTTGAGTCACCATATATTCCAAGGAAAATCTTTTGATTCTGAACATTTTCTTTATAAAAAGATACGATATCAGTGAATTCTAAATTTGGGTATAATTCATTTGCTTTTTCCCTTGGATCAGAATCATATCCTTTTATTTGTAAAGCCTCTACTTGTTCACTTAAATCTCTAAAGTTTGGAAACTCCGAATTCTGTGACAATATTACTTTAGAACGGACCATATCCATTCGATCAGGCTTTTCAGGCATATTTTTTAATAAATCAAAAGCTACAGAAACCGCATAGTTTGTTTTATCTGCCTGACAACCTATATAAGTGAACATGTAATTGTTTACTTCAGGGTGAAAGTTAAATTTATACTTAGCACTAGAAGCATAAGCTAAAGAACGATACTCCCTTATTTCTTGTGTTAAAATTCCACTGAAACCACCTGAAAAATTGATGTTAAACAAATTTTTATTGGCTAACTGATTTTGATTGAATGGAGTAGAGTTTATGATATAGAACATGCTTGATTGCAAAAGTTTTTTGTTGTCAATTACATGAATTTCATTTCCTTCTCTCTAAACTAAAGGAGTTTTATAAGGCATAAGAGATGGAGCATTTCTTTCTAAAGTATAATATGACTCAACTAGTTCCTTAATTTCTTCAGATTTTGTTAGGCCAGTAAAATGAATAGAAACTCGGTGTTTTTTTACTTCTTGTAATTTTCCCAAAACGTCTTTATAATTCATTTTAGAAATTTCTTTAGCAGTAGAGCGATTTTTAACTAGTGATTTATCGCCAAATAGTCCATATTGTGCTAATGCTTGAGCAATAACCATAGGTTCTTCTTTTTCAGCCTTTCTCCCTGTTTTTATACTTTTCGCTAAAATATCAAAGCTTTTTTCATCGACATAAGGGTTTTGAACAACAGCATTTAACTTCTTTATGATTTGATCTAAATTCTTTTCTATACCCGTTATATGAAGCTGAAAGGAATTACTGGTAGACTCAAAATAGTAGTTACTCCCTAGCAGTGAAATCTCTTTCTTAAACTCTACTAAACTTTGATTTTCAGGGTGAGCATAACTCATTAAATCTGCTAAAATTTCTAAGTCAGGGTCAGAAAACTCTCCATAGTGGTATTGAATGGTTAAATCATAAATATCATTTATTGGGTTTTTAACCACATAAAGTTTATTTCCTTTTAAATCTATCTCTGTTAAATCCTTATTAAAATCGATAAAACGGTCTTTTAACTTATTCTCCGGTATTTCTTTAAAAGCTTTCGCATATTCCGACTCCTTAATCTGATCTACTTGAACAGGTTTGAATTTCGGATTTTCTAATTTTTCTTTTTTAGGAAATCCGGTTCTTGATTGTAAGACGAAATAGTCTTTGCCAAAATACTTTTCGCATACTCGTTTAATATCTTCTTTACTAACCTTTTTTAAACGATTTGGATAATCAGCAATATCTTTATAGGTTTTTCCCCTTCTAAACATATTAGCAAATAAATAACCTCTATTTATTTGGTTATCAGTGCTTAGTTGGTGATTTTTATACATTTCATTTTTAATAGAAAGTAATAAATCGTCAGAATAATTTCCTGTTTTTAATTTTTCAACTTGTTCAATCATTAGCTTTTCTGCTCCTTTTAAAGATTGAATAAGAATTTTAGGAACATATATAAAGTATTGATTCCCTGCCTCATCCATATTCTCTGCAAATGACCAAGCCATCATTATTTTTCCATCGTTTTGTAATTGATCTACAAACCCAGTTCCCGATTCATTTTGTAAAAGTGAATTAGCAACATCTAATACCAGCTCATCAGGATGACCGGCAGGAACAGTTCTAAAACCCATTAAGCCAACCTTAATAGGAGTAAGCCTCTTATTCATAACTTGTCGGCCATCGAATTTAAATGGTTCTGCAATTTTATTCTCAGGAATATCTCCTCCTTCTAAAACTCCAAACTTGGCTTCTATAATGGGTTTTACTTCTTCAGGATCAAAGTTCCCAGTAAGGATTAAGCCCATATTGTTGGCTTTGTAATAATCATAGAAGTACTCGTACATTTTGTTTAAAGGTGGATTTTTCAAATGCTCTACAGTTCCCAATTTTCCTTTATCTCCGTAAGGATGACCCTTGTAAAACTATTTAGAAAACTCTGTAAAAAGTCTTCTTTGCATATTATCCATTGCACGATTCTTTTCTTCGTAAACTACTTCTAACTCTGATTGAAAGGAACGAAAAACAGGGTCTTGAAAACGATGAGCATATAAATCCATCAATTTTTCAATTTGATAAGCTGGAAATTCATTAAAATAGATTGTTAAATCATTACTTGTAGTTGCGTTAATTCCGGTGCCGCCTATAGTTTGCAGTAGTTTATCAAATTCGTTGGGCATCGAGTATTTAGATGCTTCGACAGAATGTTTATTGATTTTAAGCTGAATCGATTCTCTCTCATCATCGTCCTCTGTTTTGCCTAACTGCTCATAATAATATCTTATAGAATCTAAGTGTGGTTTTTCTTTTTCATAATTATGAGTTCCTAAAGTTTTGGTGCCTTTAAACAACAAATGCTCTAGGTAATGCGACATGCCAGTTGCATCGGAAGGGTCGTTTTTACTACCTGTATTAACCGCAACAGCACCGAATATGGTATTCGCAGTATTATCAGGATTTAGAATAACTGTAAATCCGTTATCTAATTTATACTCTAATACATTTAACTGAGCACTTGATATAACTACTGATAGTAGTAGAGACAGAGTTAGAAAAAGCCTATTTATTTTCATGATCTTTAATTTGAAATAAAGATAGAAAATTGAGTTGGCTATTCAGTTAAAATAGGACGAAAGGAATATTATTTATCTATTTTTTTCAAAAACTCTTCAGCGTTATTTAAATGCATTTGCTGTTTTTCTTCTCCCATTTTATTAAAGGTATTTAAAAGCATTCCAGTTCTGGGGTTCTTCTTAAAAAAGGATTGATGTTCATGCATGAATCTCCAAAATAAACCATCCCAATAAGGCTCCCAATCTCCTTTGCCATAGTCGCTCATTTTTTTAATGTAATTAGAGCTGCTGATATATGGCTTAGTTGCAAACAAACCTCCATCTGCGAATTGACTCATTCCATAAACATTGGGAACCATAACCCAGTCATAGGCATCTATAAATAACTCCATAAACCATTTGAAAACTTCATCAGGATCAAATTCGCACAACAACATAAAGTTTCCTAAAACCATGAGTCTTTCTATATGATGGCAATAGCCTGTTTTAAGTACTTTTTTTATGGAGTCATCAACAGGAACAATTCCAGTTGTCCCATCATAAAATGACTTTGGTATTTTTCGTTTAAAGTTCCAATAGTTCTTTGTTCTAGATTCGCTTCCTTTTACATCATACATTCCTCGAATAAACTCCCGCCATCCAATAATTTGTCTTACAAACCCTTCGGTAGAATTTATCGGAATATCATTTGATTCAGCAAAGGCCAAACTATCTTGTAGAATTTCTTTTGGACTAATAATACCAACGTTTAAAACAGGTGTTAAAATACTATGGTTAAGTATTATTTTATCTTTTAAAATAGCATCCTCATAATCGCCAAAAGCGTAGAATCTATTATCTAAAAACTGCTTTAGCCAATCCTTACCTTGTTCTCTGTTTATTGGATAAATTGGGTTTTTGCTTAATTCTCCCGGATTGGATGCAAAATGCTTTTCTGTGTATTCAACAGCTTCAAACCAAATTTCTCTAGCATCAGGAAAGCTTATTGGCGGTGGAGTTTTACCTTTTGGATATTTCTTACGATTTTCTGTATCAAAAGTCCATTTACCACCTTCAGGTTTGCCTTCTTCATCTAATAAAATTTTTCTTTTGGTTCGCTGTTGTTTGTAAAAGGTAGTCTGAAAAAAGCTCTTTTTATCCGCTTTAAAAAAGCTTTTTAAACCTTCTCTTTCATTAAGAAATAAAGGGTTTTCGTATTCATGAATTTGGAAGTCTTCTATTATTCCTTTAAGTCTCTTTTTTAACCAATTGTCAGTTGGGTCTATAAAATGAACTTCTTTTATAACCTTATTTTCTGCTAGCTCTTTTGATAAAACCCTTATGTCTGAGTTTTCAGATGTAGATTCTATATAGTTTACTTTAAGCCCCTCTTCTAACAGTTTTTCCTCGTAAGACTTCATGCTAGCCCGATGAAAAGCAATCTTTTGTTTATGGAATTTGTATTGTTTGAAAAATAAATACTCTTCTATCAAATAAATTTCATCACAATTATTTAAAATTTCATGATTATTAAATAACTGATGGGGGAATAATAAACCTATGGTTTTCATGATTAGTCAACTTATAGTCTTCTAACCAGATCAAAACTTATTTGTTTGATTAAGACATCTTTTTTATGTTTAGCAATGCAATTATGCAGACGATACCAGGAAGTATTATTGAGGTGTAATCCCATAAATCATTCATTAATAATACGATTTGGTTTGCTATTACTAATGCAGTGTAAAGAAGTGCTCCCCATTTTTTCATTTTCCATAAACCGAGCATTGAAATAAACCCTAAAAGAGCAGAGGTACCTAAATACATTGGATACCAACTAGTAATACTTTTTGTGGTTTCTAAAAATACAAGTGGAAAACTCAAGGCAGCTCCAATAAATCCGATTACACATACTACAGTAATTGATGTAGGTCTTATTGATTTTATATCGTTTGTCATGTTACATTTTTTTTGGAATTCTTAATTTCTTTATTCTTACTACCGGTCCTGGACAAAGCGCTTTATGGCAGCTTAAACAACTACTAACAAGCTCCGAAAAAATAGTTTCTGCATTTTCAGGATTTGCGCCTTTTAATCGTTCTACATTTTTTAAATAGGCACCTGCCCAAGCCTTAAACTCCGGAGAGTTTGCTTTTTCAGGTTCCGTAGCATGCGCAGATAGAATTTTTTCATGGTCTAGTTTTGTTGTTACTTTTTCTCCATTTATAATCTGATTTTTTATCTGTTCGGCTTCATCAAACATGGCTCGCATTAATAATGCTAATTCACTATCGCCGTTTGGGTTAAGCGATTTTTTTTGAGGCTCTTTAGCTTCAATTTTTTCTTCTTCTGGTGCATGATTACAAGAGGACAAGATTGCAGCCACTATACAAAAGGCAAACCCAAATTTTAACACATTATATTTCATCATTTTCGATATCTTCTTTTTAGTTCCTTTTTCCTTTCTTCAGGAAATCTAATTTTTTCTTTTGTTTCAATGCAGTCACTCAAGAAAATAGGCATCTCTTTAGTGGCTTGAATGTATAATACTCTTCCAAAACTTACCGGCAAATCAGGCTCATAGACATCTTTCCATCTTCCTTCTCCTAGGACTGCTACTTTTTCTCCAATTTCTAAAATTCCTTCACGAAAACGAAGGGTTTTGTTAAATCCCAACATACCTGTACTTTCCTTACCAAATTGTTCTAAATATTGTATTAGTCTGTTGCTAGGATCATTAAAAGTTCCTGAACTAAATTTAGCATCAAATACCACATATTTTTGAATATTATTACTATCAATAAATGCCCTATATCCGCCTTCATTAATGACAAATGTTGATGATTTAATATCTTCTATAATCGTTTTTCAGTGACTACTTTTCCCAAAACTAACTTGTTGTTCAACTTTTACATAATAATAGCAGCAGGGTCTTTGGCTTAGTGGAGCAATTAATGTTTCTCCAACAGGTTCGACCTCTCCAACAATTTTCGAAATATCTCCACTTCTAAATGACTTAATAGGGGAGTAGGATGCCTTTTTTAAGCTTCTTTTAATTTTTTGAATTCTGCTGAAATAGTAATTGTAAACGATAATAATGATTACAATAGAGATTATTACTATCGGAATAAAAATTGGTTCCATAGACAAAATTTGATGTCTAAATTAAAGATTGAAATTAGATTAAACTAAATTAAGTTTTCAGCGTATTCACTAAGATTATTATCCGATTTTTGTTTCTCTAATCAATTAATTTCTAGCCTAATTGAAAAAAGGTCTTTTCATATTCTTGTCTCTTTTATTTTCACAATTCATTTTTGGGCAACAGGATTTATATGTAGGTGCAGACATTATTGGCGGTTCATTGGGAAGAACAGAATTGACGAGTGGTTTATTAGATAAAAAAAATTACTTACCAATTCTAGGTGCACAGCTCAGTGCAAGTTTCCGACTATTTGATATTTTAAGCCTTGAAGGTGGAATAGGGCAGCATTGGAATAGAATAAGATTAAAAGATGCAGCTTTTGAAGATGAAATAGATGGCTTTTCATTAGACATAGAAAACTCAACCTTATATTGGAATTATTATGCTGCGGCCTCAGTTTTTTATAAAATAGGAACTACAGATTCATATGTTTATGGCAAGTTTGCAATCTCTAAGAATATTTATAAAGAAGGTAGTATAACAGAAACTGCCGATTTTGAAGTAACAAGCGAAAGTATTGACCGCTCATTGGTTTACACCTCTAATTATCAAGGCTCTAATATTTCTTATATACCTGAAATTGGTGTTCAACATATGTTTTTTAAAGGCAATTTGTTGAGTTTAGGATTTAGGTATAATTTGGGTCAATCAGAGGTTTTAAGTAGTAATTATACTATTACGGACAACAATACAGGCACTTCTAAAACTGATGAATTAAGCTCCTTAGGCAATGCATTTTCATTTAACCTTCGCTTTGACTATAAGTTATATCATTTCGCAAAAAGAGAGAAGGTAAAAAAGCTGAAACTTGATGAAATAGCCATAGATGTTTCTAAAAAGAAGGAAGAGGTAAATGATACTGTGACTGCTCCAATAGAAGTTATAGATACAACCCCACCGGTAAGTGTTGCCAATCGAGTTTTAATAATTAAGGATCGAGTAAAGGTTCACAGTTCAAAAGTTCTAATTCAAATTTGGGATCATCAAACGGTAGACGGTGACCGAGTTTCTTTAAACTTAAACGGCAATTGGATATTAGAAAATTATGAGCTTAAGAAAGATAAATATGAAATTGAAGTAGAGTTACGAGAGATAACGAACACCTTTGTTTTACATGCTTTAAATCTAGGAAAATATAAACCAAACACTGCTGCATTGCTTGTTATTGAAGGGAATAAAAAGCATCGAATAATCTTGGAATCAAATTTGAAAGAAAGTGGTACACTTCAAATCAATTATAAAAAGCGAAAAAAGGATGAGCAGTAAGTTACTAGTTTTTATGTCCATAATAGCGATTCTATTTAATTCTTGCACAAGCAATGATTTAGATATTGAAGTGGAACAAGATGCTTGTAAACGCTTTCGAATTAGCTCTCCATCTTATACCTTATTAGAAGATCCTTGCAATGGTTCGGTTAAGCTTAGAGCCGAAGTTCGATTTAGGTTTAATAAGTCTGTAGAGTGCCTAAATCAAGTAAATAACTTTCCTGTTTTCTACAAAAGCAATAATGATGAAATAAACGCTCAAAGTTTTACGGATATTATTGGCAAAGAAAACTTGAATATTGGAGACGATGAAGTGACCTATACTTTTGAAGCAAGTTTTGCTGATATGGCAGCGGCTCAGCAGTTGAATCATATCGTTTTAGATTTTGAAACAGAAAACGAGTTGGGAGTAGAGAGCAATACACTGCAAATTAGAATAAATACCTCCTGTTCTATTATTGGCCAAGGTTCTTATGATGTGAACAATGATGATGTTTTTATACCTAGGTCTCAGACTTTTTTTACCATACGTTTATGGGATAATGCTGCAGAAGATGGCGATATCGTTTCTGTTTACCTAAATGGTAATTGGATCATTGAAAACCATACTTTATTAAAAGCAGGAACTGTTTTTAACTTTTCTACTTCATTGTTGCAACCGGGAGCGAATGATTTAGTAGTATTTGCCTTGAATGAAGGGAGCTCAGGACCAAATACAGTAAGTATTGCCGTTAATGGGCAAGAGATTAAAAACTTCTCTCCAGGTTTATTGACAGGAGAAGCAGTAAGGATTAACTTTTAATAAGTTAAAAACTCACTTGGTGAGATATCTGTCAAAAGTGGAAACTCAATAAATGCAACCCTAGTAATAAGGAAAGAATAACTACTTTATAGCGACACTTAGCAAGCGCATTTCCAATCAATATACTGAAAGGAAAAATTACTGAGATAAACCTAGGCTGAGATATTGTACTCCCTTCATATAATGGAATTAAAATACATAACAAACACAACAGAAAAAAGTCAAACTCTTTACGTGCTAAAAATCTAAAAGAAAGTGCAAAAAAGAATAAGGCATAGAAGGCATTATAAGTTAAATAATTAAACTCTTTTACAGCAATAGCATTATAGATTGCCGAAAAAGGAAAGCTCTGTTTCGCATCCCAGTTTAGTTCTGATATGTATTTAAATCCTAAATAATAACCGGTTACTTCATGAATATGGAATAAATAAATAATTAACGTGATAAGTGCAGGAATAAAAATGAAATAGGTTTTTGGATTATAAATGGAATTTTCATGAATTCTAAAGTGGAAAATCAATAATGGAATCATAAAGAAAACCCCATTTACTCTTGTTAAAATTAATAATGAAGAAAATAGTCCAAATAGAATATATTGTTTTCTTAAAATAGAATTGAAGCTTAAAATGGCAAGTAACAGAAATAAGGATTCTGTATATGCCATAGAAAAGTAATAATGGTGTGGGAAAACAATCAAAATGATGGTACTCCAATAAGCGACTCTTTTTTCTTTAATATAATTAACAAGAAACCTGTAAAAGACAACTATCAATAGAATTGAACAAATATTGGCTAAAACAACTATGGACTCCATTGCTCCGATTCTAAAAAGAAAGGATAGCAATTTTCCTAAATAAGGAAACAAAGGAAAGAATGCATATGTTAATGCATCAGGATCATTAATAGAAGATATTACTGGATAACCACTCTCGACAAGTTTTTCATACTATCCACTGTCATTATTCATGAAAACCATGGACCAATAATTACCGGGGAAATCTAGTGGTAATCGATTAAAACTAGGAAATGGGGCTAATAGACTTTGAACTAAATAAGCAAGTTTTAATAAAATGAATCCTAAAATTAATTTCAGGATTCTACTATCAACTGCTTTTATAGCTTTCACATTTATTATTTACTGCGTTTCTTGAAAAACTTCTTTTTTCCCTTGTGGTTATTGTTCCTTCTAAAGTTAGGTTTGCCTGAATTAGGATTGTATTCAGGCCCATCACCAACACTTTCAGGATTAGGGATTTTATTAACAGTCTTTTTAATTAAATCCTCAATTTTCTTAAAATCTCTTTGGTCTTTATCATTAATGAAAGTAAGTGCTACACCTGTTGATTTAGCTCTAGCTGTTCTTCCAACTCGATGCACATAATCCTCCGGATCGTTAGGTACATCAAAATTGATTACTAAGTCTATCGAGTCAATATCAATCCCTCGAGAAATAATATCCGTAGCAACTAAAATTCTAAGTCGCTTATTCCTGAATCTTCTTAAAACCTCTTCACGACTGTCTTGATCTAAATCGGAAGAAATACCATCGGCATCCATTCCCATTTTCTTTAAATCTCTTACAATATCCTTTACAGTTGCTTTTCGAGATGTAAATACAATAATACTTTGTAGTTCGTCTTTGCCTTTTAAAAGCGATTTGAGTAGCTCATTTTTCTGGGCATCATAAACACAATATGCGCCTTGCATTATGCCATCTGCAGTTGTTGAAATAGCAATATTAACCTCTACAGGTTCATGCATAATGTTTTTAGCGAGTGTTCTAATTTTAGGAGGCATGGTTGCCGAAAACATAATGTTTTGTCTTTTCTTTGGTAGGTATTCGGCGATTTTATTAATATCATCATTGAATCCCATATCTAGCATTCTATCTGCTTCATCTAAAATAAAATGCTCTAAATGCTCTAATTGCGCATATTTTAGATTTAAATGCGAAAGCAGTCTACCTGGAGTTGCAACAATTACATCTGCTCCGTCTTTTAGTGCAGTTTTTTCTGCTTCGAATGAACTTCCTGTTCCTCCGCCATATACTGCAATGCAAGAAGTACCTGTAAAATAAGAGAAGCCCTCCATCTGGCGATCAATTTGCATTGCCAACTCGCGAGTAGGAGCTATAATTAATGTATTGAGTTTCCCGTTTCCTGTTTTCTGAATTTTGTCTAAAACAGGTAGTAAATATGATGCCGTTTTTCCTGTACCTGTTTGAGCTACAGCTATAATGTCTTTTCCTTCTTGAATGGCAGGGATTGATTGAGCCTGCACTGGTGTGGGTTCTTTAAAACCCATAGAATCAAGCCCTTCTAGTATTTCTTGGCTGAATCCAAAATCGTTAAATGTCATGCCGTAATATTAAGCAATATAATGAGGTAAATAAAGTAGTTTATTGAGTGTATACGTTGAGCCTGTGGTCTTTTTTAACCTGTATGCACAATGGAATTCTGCTGTCGCGATCAAGGTACAAATGTTCTAGGTTTTGCAATTGGCAAATAGAAGAAGGAATTTCAACCAATGGACCACTTCGAACCAATTTTAATTCAGTTAAACTCTGAAGTTTTCCCACACTTTCAGGAATATAGGTAAGGTCATTTTTGCCAATGTATAGAAATACTAAGCTTTGCAGATTCCCAATGCTGCCGGGAATCTGAACCAAATCATTCTCTTCAATGATTAGCATTCTTAAACTTTCAAGATCACCAATTTCATCAGGAAGTTTCGATAATCTATTCCAACTTAATTTTAATTGATCTAGCTTTTTTAGTTGACCAATTTCCGCCGGGATTTTTCTTAACTCATTGTGCTCAATATTAAGACGTTCCAAATTCTCTAATTGGCCAATTTCTGCAGGAAGTTCGGTCAAGTTGTTTCTGCTTAAGCTTAGTCTTCTAAGCTTTTTTAATTCTCCAATTTCAGGAGGTAAGGATTCTAATTTATTATTGAATAAAATCAATTTTTCAAGATTAACTAAGGTCTTAATCTCTGTAGGAAGCTTAACGAACTTGCCATGGGAAAGATTTAACTTCTTTACACGCTCAGGATTTTCAAGCGCTCTTTGTAACTTATAATAAGCATCTCTTCCAAGCGAGTTGAACGAAACAAAACTGAGACAGCAGGCTATTAAAAAGAGATTCTTAATCCTTGAATTCATTGTCTATAAAGATAAATAATTATCCACTTGCTATTAAGATATCAGGTTATTTGCGTAAAAGCATTAAAGTATGGCTTTTGGTAAAACCTTTCTAGTCCAGGTTTTAACTTGTTTGTAATTACTTACTTCATCGTCAGGATTAAACTCAGGTTTTATTTTCCAAGAATTTTCAGATTGGTATTCTTTTTTCATTCCTTCTAGAATCCCTTTAGCTATTGTTTCTGACTTTATAATGCAATTACACTCTGTGTTTAAAATTGCGCTTCTTGGGTCTGCATTAAAAGTTCCAATAATGCTAATTTTAGCATCAATTACCATGGTTTTAGCGTGCAGTCCAAATTGTGGTTTCTCACTATTCCATCGATGGAGTTCTCCTGTCATTAAATTTGTCTTCTCTTTAGCGTCTGGTCTAAATTCATATAATTCAATTCCAATATTTAGCAAGTTCTCTCTAACTTCTTGGTAAGCGCTAAAGGCTTCTATATTGTCAGTAGTAGCAAGGCTATTGGTCAATATTCTAATTTTAACACCTTTATCTATAGATGCTTTAAGAAATCCTTCGCCTTCTTCAGTGGTAATAAGATAAGGAGTTTGAATATCAATACTCGAATCTGCTTCGGAAATTAACCTTAGAATCCTTTCTGTAGTTAACCCTCCTCCATGTAGATCTTCTAAATCATTTTTGCCGGGTTCATCTGCAATAAATTCAACTTCATTAGTCCAAACAAATCTATTCGAACGAACTAGTTTATGAAACTGCTCAGGAAAGATGTCAATCTTATCTCTAATTTTGGGCCAAAAATTCTCTGGATTACAAGCTTATTCATGCAATCCATCAAAACGATTTTCATTTTGAGCGCTTTCTGGTTGTTCTTCAACAAGCTCCAATGCATCAACACTCAACTCATGATTCCAATAATTTTCAAAGGAGTTTGTGACCGCATTTGTTGTTTTACCCAATAACAAAACATCTCGGTCCCTAAAATTAAATTCATGATCATAATCAAAATACTCATTGGCAATGTTTCTGCCGCCTGTTATTACTAATTTGTCATCAACCGTAAAGGTTTTGTTATGCATACGTTGGTTGGCGCTTTTAAAGTTTGATGCAAACTCTTTTATTTTGCCAAACAGGTTTTTACCCAAGTTAACTCCCGGATTATAAATCTTAATACTAATATTTTCATGAGAATCTAGCATTAATACCTCTTCTAAATCTGCATCAACCATTAGGTCGTCTAGTAAAATTCGAACTTTCACACCACGGTCTGCTGCTCTAACTAAATAATCGCAGGCAATTAAACCAATATTATCTGTCGAAAAAATGAAATACTGAATATCAATTGTTTTTTCAGCGTATTCGCTAAACCAGGCTCGGTTAATCATTGCTGTACCACCATCTTCTAAAACATAAACTCCCGTTGAGTTTTTTAGAGAGTCAGCGTAGGGCAGTAGCAGCTTTTCAACACTAAGTGAATTATCTCTGTATTGCTCGTTACAATTGGTCATACTGCTTGTATTTGATGGACTTGTAGCTTCATTGCAGGCATATAAAACTAGCAAAGCGAAAAGAATTGTTATTGATCTCATTTATCCGATTAATCTAGGGTCTTGATTCATTAGCTCTTTCAAAGATTGGAATAATTCCGGTTCATGAAAGTGCATTTTCAATGGGTTTTCAAAAAAGGTTTCTAAACAAACAGCGAAAAACTCCATGATGTTTGTTCCACCGTATTTTCTTAAAACTTCGCTATCGCCTCTTTTAACTCTTGGTAAAATTCGCTCTGCTAAAAAAGTAAATTCTTTCCAATTGTTCTGGTTAAAGAATCGGTAAAAAATACTCACGCGATCCTCTAGAACCAAACAATGCGCAAATTCATGAATGCATAAGTTCATAGAGTCATCTGGTATCTCAAAACCTCTTTTTATTGCAGGCCAAGCCATTGTTATTCTTGTTTTCATCAAATTAACATCGCCATTAAAAAGCAAACTAGTTTTAATGTAAGAGTAAGCTATTGGCATTATTAAAATGGTTTCAAAATCATGCAATTTATGTTTTTTGAATCCAAAAGTAATTTGAATGAAAGCGCTGATAATTAAAATCTTATCTTGCTTACTTAAAGTAAAACTTTCATGTGATTCCCATACAATAGATCTGTAAAATCGAATCGTTCTGAGTATGAATCTTTGTTTTTGGGTATTATTTAAATGCTGATAATACTCGCTCCAATCCATTAAAACTTTATGAAAAGCTTCCGTTCAGATGAATGATAGAGAATATTTAAAATGAAATTTTTGATGCTTTAATATACACTAATTCGACTTAGTATTCCATAAGGTTTCGAATTTCTCGCAAACGATTAGCATATCTTCTTTTGGAAAATAACCTTCAGGTTCCATTTCTCTTGTATAATAATCCCAATGTGTTTTTTTCCAGTGTTCTAAGCTTTTGTCACCTTCACCTTCAATGGCAGCATATTCATCACTTACCTCGTTAAACGGAATTTTTTCTACTGAAGTTGTTCTTACAATTGCTTTAGCTATACCGTACCAATCAGAAATTACATAAATGTTTCCAACCTCTGGCAAAGCTTCCTTAAAATGCTCAAACCACCACAATGAAGTTGAAGTAGCCTGTTTAATCCTATCTTCGGTTAATTGTCCGCATTCTTTTGCATCCTTTTCATTATCACAAAAGTTGAAGGAATCTGTAAAGTCTTTATCTTGGTATTCAGGGTTTTTAGCTTGAAAAGCTGCCCACATGGTGTAAACTGATTCGTGAAATTCAGGAGTAATCAATTCCAAGTACAGATTCTCAACTTTTCTTCTTGCCCATTCTGTTCTTCTTAGAAACCGTAAACTTGATTTTATGGTTGGTCTATTTTTAAAGGCATTAATATTTACAGCATCTGCCATGGCTTCCCACCCAATGGTTTCAACCAAATGTTCTAGAATTTGAATTAATTTAACTCCGTGTAGAGGATTGTTGAGTTGTTCTTCTGTGGCTTTCCCTTTTCCCAAATTAGTTTTTTTGCAAATTTAGAATACTAATTCAAAAAAACGATTATTCTTTAGCATTAAGAATTTCTAATTGCTCCTTTGCATTTTTATTTTCTGGATCTATCGATAAAACTTTTTCATATTGCTTTATTGCTTGTTCTGTTGCTCCCATTTCCGCTAGAATTTCGCCATAACTATCATAAACATTAGGATTGTATCTAAAACACAAAGTATTCATCTGAAAAACAAGTGCTGCCTCTTTCATTCGATTACTTCTTAATAGAACATAGCCTAAAGTGTTTAATTCACTGCTTTTACTAATTCGTTTGTAAACCTCATTTAAATGAGGTCTGTAGTTCTTATAAATTGAATCTAAGGGAGTGTTTTCGAATAAATTTAATAAGTAGTTTGCGCCTCCATAGTTTGGACTAGAAGGAATACCGAAGGCAATTTGAGCTAAATCTGTTTCTAATGAAGTATTTGGGTATTCTACAATCCGAGCAATCTCTTTCTGGTTTTCTTTAAAAATGAATGTTGGTACTCGATGGATTTTTTTTCCAACTTCTTCACCATTCGGGCCTTGCTTGTATTTTTCATCGCCATTATATAGTGCAATTAAGTTGATTTGATCTTCTTCTAAGCCAAGCTCACTCCAAAGTTTCATAAATCTAGGCAACCAAGTTTTACTATCTCCACACCAAGTACCAATGTAAATATCAACCTGAGTTTTCTTAAGTTTTTCTGCCCAATCTTTATTTTTAAGTTCAGGCTGAAACGATTCAAAGTTTTCATTTTACCAACTGCTGTAGGTTGTATCAGTTGTTAAGTCATTTAATTCAAATGGTCCACAGAGGTGTTTATTTTCTTTTTTGTCGATATAGCTTTTTTCTGTTTGCGCAGAAATAGAAAGAAAAATGATTAAAGCAAATAGGGTAGTAGTTAGTTTATTTATCATGGTAAAATTGTTTTTACCAAAAGAATATAAACTTTGAGAATCTATTTGTTAAGTAAAACTAATAAGTGTTAATCACTTGTTAATTTATAGCAAGCCTAACTAAGTAAACGTCCGCATCTCCTGAGCTATAGGAAGTAGTGCGACCAACTAGGTAGTAATATCCTTCAAACTCAATGATTTCGTTGGCCATATCTTCGCTACTTTCGCCAATAAATAGGTCTTTTATGATGTTTCCTTGGCTATCAGTAATCGTTATGAAAACATTTTGATTTGCTTCGAAACTCATGCTGCGCGCAACAAATACATATTCATTACGGCTATTAATTAAAAATGCCATTCCACCATCATGAGCTGGGCCACCAAAATCCTTTTGCCAAATTACATTTCCATTGGCATCTGTTTTTACACCCAACATATTATGGATTGAGTCAGTGCTAGCAGAATGACCATTTAAAACAAACTCTCCATTGTTTGTCATAGCAAAGGCCTGTGTTTCTTCATAATCTGCTCCACCATATCTTTTCGACCAAAGTGAATCACCATTTGCGTTCATTTTTAGAAGGTAATAATCACGGCTAACTGCACCATAATTCCAAGTATAGCCATAAGTAACCAAATCATTATTTGCTAGTTCAATACTTTGTGTGCCGCCATCTTGGTCAACAGCTCCATGCGTTTTTTCTTGAATAACATTCCCTTCGGAGTCTATCCATAATAAATAGATATCGCTTGAACCTTCGCCATAACTGGTGGTAGCTCCAGTAATTAAATAGTTTCCGTTTTGTAGTTCAATTATATCATTGGCAAAATCATCTTGATCGCCGCCGTATGTTTTCTCCCAAATAACTTGTCCACTTGAGTTAACCTTGCTTAACCAAATGTTTTTGGCATTAGTGCTTGTGTTTTTAGTCCATCCTAATAAAAGAAGGTTGTTATCAGAAGTTTTAATAATCTTACTTGCTTCCTCAGCATGGTTGCTGCCATAGGTATATTCATTTAAAACAGCACCTCTAACATTTACTTCTATAAGTTGAATGTTACTATTGCTGCTTCCTGAGTCTACTTTGCTCGCCAAAATAAAAAGATTTCCATTGAGTTCATTTAATGATTGGGCCCATTCATTGGCTTCTGTTCCAATTGCTATTTCATAGCCTTGATTAGGAGGTAACTGATAAGGTTCAATCGGGTTTTCTAACTTTTTACAAGCGAAAAGAAGAAGACTAATAGAAAGAAGAAATAATAGTTCAGACGTTTTTCTCATTCATAGTAATGTTAAGCACCCTAAACGAGATTAAACGTTTCCATCTAAAACTTAGTATCTCTGCTCATAATCAATGGACTAAAATGGACTAAGCTTGCGTGGAAAAATCAAGTTAAAGCTTACTAAAAAATATTAGTTGAATCACTTAAACATGCTAAATTGAATCAACAAACTGATTGAATACCTGCTTGTGTTTTTCTAAATCCATATCGGCAGAGAGCGCTACTCGAGCAATATAATCTTTATCACCTTCTTTGGTTGTACCTTGGGTAGAAGTTGCAGGAATCGTCCAATAGCAGCCTTTTAACTGACCATAACTCACACAATATTTACTTTCATGAGGAATTTCTGAAATCATTAAATCAATGAGTTTCAAGTTTAACTCACGTTTGTAAGCTTCTCTTTCTTCGTCAGAATTGCCCTTGGTAGGTAAGTCTAAAGAGAAAACAGATGGCGTAAATCCTTCTGCAGCTAATTCTTCAGAAACAAAGTTGATTTTTGCCGAAGGTAATGTTTCCTCAATAAAGCTGACAAATTCCCTCGTGTTTTTATAAGCATCCTCAATACGTTGCAACATAGAAGGTAGTTGCTCGGCCAAAATTGACATTTGAAGTGGTGTAGCTTCATTATCGCATAATTGAATATTCTCTTCGATTTCGTCCATTAAGGCAGCTCCCTTTTGGTTTGCCGTGCAATAACCTGCGGTACATTTTCCGCCACTTGGGAATTTTGATCCACTTACATAAGAAATAGTTCTTACCGAAGATAATATCTGACCCTCGCCCAAGAAATTTACATTTGGACAAAAGGTTTTATCTAAGATAAATACAGGGTCGACTGCAGAATTACCATCTGGAGTATATCTTTCTTTGCTTAAAGCTTCTTTTAAAGCATTCAGGTCAGGAACTTCAACTCTAGGGTTTGTTGGTATTTCAGCAATGATATAAGGAACAGCATCTTCTTTTGCAACGGCATCTAAAACTCGATTCACACTCTGAACCATATCATTTTCAACATCAACCGGTAAATCCATTATTTCTACATTTGGCAAACAAGCAGCAACTCTACGAGCCTGGTCATTTGTTCCGCCGTAGCAATTGGGTGGCACTATAATTTTAATCGCCTTTTCAGGATGTGTATTTACAGCATTTTGAATTAAACCCATCATTATTGCATATTGAATAGATAGTCCGCTAGAACCGACAACCGCTTTAGTATTTACATGCGTAATTTTTGCAATTGAATCTAATACTGATGCTTTATCAGCAGCCAGATTAAAGCTTTCTGCTTTGTAAGAATCGTTTTTAACTAGGTTTTGTAGGGCAGTTAAACTATCAGCAGGAGTCATGGCGATGGTTTCTCGTCTTCTTACATGCTGAATTTCTGAAATGTAATTCACATTATCTGAATGTGCTGCGCTATTTACAAGCAGTGCACTTCCTAGACCATTTTCTAGGCATAACGAAAAATCAATAGTGTTCGGGAGCTTAATTTGTGTGTAATCGGCCTTTTCGCCAATTAGCAGATTACTTGCATTACCAGTTCTTTTAATCTCATCAACATTTTCAATGGCAGTTAAGCTAAAGCTATAGCCATAAACTTTTTTAATTAAGTCTGGATCAATGAAGCTTGGAAGCGCACCTAAATGATAAATATGTGTTTCTTTTTGGTCAAATAAATTTTTCCTTAAAATAGATAGAATAGGAGTGGTTTGGGAAGAGAAGCTAATTACTTCTTCATGCTTAAAACCATTCAGTTTGGCAATTGCCCATTCTAAAACAGAAGATAAAGGATGCCCTAAACGAATATAATCATAGGCTGTAGGAAGATTTGCTAATTCTGTTTGGTCTGAATTTTCTTTATCGAATAATAACTCAAACTCACTTAAAAACTCTCTTTTAGCAAGCTCCTCGTTGTAAATATCTAAACGATGAGTAGTTAACCTTGTCCAGTCATTTGGTAGGTTATTTAATACGTCTTTAAGGTAATTAAGCAATCTTGTTTTATCCATAGTTCTGATTTTTCAGTTGCTAAATTAACACTATTGATATAGATAGATTAATGCATTTGCAATCATTTGTATGCCTAATCATTTACAAGACTTAACCTTTTGGTAATAGAGAGTTTACACGGAAATTCTATTTACAGTTTCAAAAATAGTAACCTTTGATATTCTTAAAGATTTATGAATAAACCCCTTATACTATTCCTTAGTCTCCTTATTTCTCTTTGTTGCTTTTCGCAGATTGAAACTGATTTTGGATTTAAAAAAGGAGATCAATTCATTTCTTTAACTCCTATTAATCTTATCGATCCAGTTACTTCAAACCTTGAAATTAGTTATGAGCGATTGTTTACTGACAACTTTGGGTTAAAACTAAGTGCAGGAAAAATATTTCTTTCAGATTTTTTATTTGAAACCAATAAAACTGCTAAAAATGGAATAAGACTAAGGTTAGAAGGGAAGAAGTATATAAAAACTAGTGTTTCAAGAAGGTTTTATTACGGCGTTCAATTGGGTTATACCTATGTAGAAGAAAAAAGTAATTCTCCGTTTGGAGGGTGTCTTTTTTGTCAGAGCTTAGAACCTACCGATTCAATTGTTGGACCAGATGGAACACTAAAATATGTGCTTGATGATGGTGGTAATAATGATACAATAACAATTTTTAGAAATACGATTCTCTTAAATTTTAAGCTTGGATTTTCGGAGCAAATTTCACCAAGGTTTTTTGTTGGAGGCTATGTTGGTCTTGGCGTTAAATTGAGACTTGTTGACCATTTTGGAAGAGCAAACAATGAGGATGAGCTTTCTGAAACTAGACATCCAAGTAGCAGACGAGACGAACAAGGAAATACTGTGGTGCCAAGTATCCCAATGAATATTGAAATAATCTATCGTTTCTAATTATTCGAATCGATTTCTAAAAAATACCTCTCTTTAGATTTACTATACCCTCCGATTCTCTCGTAAAATTTAATGGCTCGTTTGTTAAAAGAAGGTGTTTGCCATTGAATAATATCACAGCCTAATCTTTTTGCTTCTTTTTTAATGAAATCAATTAACTTTTGACCAATGCCAATACCCCTTGAGCCTTCTTCAATAAATAGACAATCCATATAAACGTAATGCTCAGCGTCCCAAGTTGAGAATTGCCTCATATAAGTAGCATAGCCAATTAATTTCTCATTTTCTTCTATAACAATACAATGATAATTGGAGTTTTCTTCACAAAAGTGTTTTAATAATGGTTCGACTTTACTTGTTTCATTATAGTCTGACTTTTCAAATGCAGCATGTTGTTTACATAATTGAATAAGTTCATGTATATCGTCTGCTTTTAGAAAACGAATTGTAGGATTTAAATTCATAATTCTAATGTAATTGAATCGGTTAAATAAGCCTCAAAATTTGGGTTCGCAGCTTGTTTTAATATGTTCTTAATCCAAGAATTACGTTCGTGGTTTATTACTTCTAATTCCCAAATGCACGGGGCGAGACCATCTCCTGATATTAAATTGAATTCGTTTAAATTTTCATGCTCACTTAAAAATATATGACTGTTAAGCATATGCTGATCAATCCACCAATTGATAATAGAGAACATTGTAAGCAGTATCAATTTTTTTATGTTTGATGATGGTCATTGCATCTTTTAAATGCCTGAAATCACCTCTTGCCGTTTGGTCAATTAAAGCAGTTCTGTCCGCAAGAAAGAGGATTCTTTTTTTAGTTCCACTTTTCCAAAGCCTATAAATGAATTGAAATGCAGTATATGTTTTTCCTGTACCAGTTGCCATAACCAAAAGGATTCGGTCTTGCTTTTTTGCAACAGCTTCAATCGTTCTGTTAACAGCAATTTGCTGATAATATCTTGGTGAACGACCTGAACCATCTTGAAAGTAGTCTTGCGAAACTATTTCCTCAACTTCTGGAGTTTCAATTCCTTTGTACTTTTTGTATTTCGTCCATAATTCTTGTGGACTTGGAAATTCATCTAATGTAATTTCCTTTTCAATTTGTCCGTCTGTCGCTGTTTTATCGTGAAAATAAAATCCGTTTCCGTTACTACTGAACACAAATGGAATGTCCAATGTGTTTCCGTATCCGAGTGCTTGTTGAATTCCACCTTTAACAGAATGCTTGTTGTCTTTTGCCTCAATTACAGCAATAGGAACATTGGGTTTATAAAACAGAATGTAGTCAGCAAATTTTCGCTTTCCTCTTGCAGTCAGTTTTCCTTTCACATAGATTCGTCCATCTGTGAAGAATATTTCACGACCTAATTGGGTTTGTTCATCCCAACCTGATTTTAAAATAGCAGGTGTGATGAACTTTGCTTTTATGTCCGATTCTGATAAGTCTTTTTTATTCATTTAATTCAGTTTCTTTTTCTGTCCAGCGTTGTTTAAAAAATAACTCTGTTGATTTTACAGCGTTTGTATTTGTAACAGCAAAAACCAAATGTGCTTTTTGTGCGGTGGCTCTTTTTCTGCATGGCATACAACGTTTAGTATAAAGGGCGTTTTAATGCCCTTTATACAATGTTGGCATTTCGTTTTTAATTCTAAAAACTAAGTCTAAGGCCTATATTGCTGTAAAAAGCATTTGCTTTAGCTTGGTCTCCACCTGTATAAACTGTCGTTAAACCTAATTGATAACCTAAATCTATATAGAAAATAAAAATATCGAGACCCATACCAAAGTCAGCACTCACAATTAAATTGGTGAAATCATCTGCTTCAATGTCATCCGTTTTATTAGATTTATTTGAATGATCAACTGATAGTATATGTGAGCCGTCGAAACCACCAAATATTCTTACATTAAATAAATTTTCATCTTCTGGGTTGATTAAACGAAAACCAACTTTTAGTGGGACAGAAATAGTATTTATTGTTGCCTCATCTTTTAGCACATCTTCTGTTACAGTATTTTCAGTAATTAATTCAGAGGTTAAAATTGCGTATTGGAATCCAGGCTGAACATAAAATCGAGAACCAAATGTAAGCGCAGCTCCAAATTGAGCGCCTGGTCTACCTGATACTTTTCGATCATGAAT